>WNGR01000421.1_pt1 | contig 46009 bp, 50 predicted proteins | sample 5407581 | NCBI WGS metagenome assembly WNGR01 (sample SAMN13153383, study PRJNA577476) | soil metagenome | isolation source: 80 cm soil or saprolite under Garry oak tree replicate 2 | place: USA:California | collected 2016-06-15 | reverse complement strand
GCCGCGAACCTGAAGAAGGCAGGTTTCAACCTGACGCCAGATGACCTCCGTGCGTTCCTTGCCACACTCAACCCTGCTTCGCAGGCGGCTTAACAACGGGCTTTGCCTATCCTATGAATGGTAGTGGGTGTTTAGAAATCGAACACCCACTACCACTTTTTAGCAACCAAACTTAGAGTGGAGTTATGGAAACGACAACAACTTCCACTTTAACAGCTCCCGAGGGTGGCAATTAAGGAGCACCGATGATTACTAAGATAGAGGTAGCTCCTGTCGAACCAACCGACGAGGAGATGTGTATCGCCCAAGCGGCAGCCAAGCGTACCGAGACCCCAAAGATAGTATCGACGTGTGGCCACAAACCTAACTGGTCTAAGACTGACTGCGAAGCGACACCAACCGAGGATAGGGCGAGCCGACCTTCAACGATCAGGTATTCTACGTCGAAACCAGTACAAGGGAGCGATTGTAAAATATGCAACAATCCGTTCACGTAGATCACTGCCATGATTTCGCGGTTGCACGCGACTTCAGGCGGCATCCTTTGTGCCACGTGTCATAACCATCGGCCGCGGGGTGGGTGGGAAAGCAGTTTGACGAACACTTGGAAAACCTTGGAAAAGGTAATAAAGGAGCATAATGTCCAACCTAAGAATCTGGTGGGATCAGGATGTCGAAGCTTACCGCCTCTCAAACCCGTACAACCAAGCGTTCGTTGACTTCTTCAAGTCTGCCTACCCGGTCTCCGACCGTGAGTGGGACCCATCCTCCAAAATGTGGACATTCGTCGAAAAACACCTTGATAGTGTCGTTTTGTTGGTGGAGAAGATTTACAAACAAAAGCCCGTCGTCATTAGCAAACAACAAGCCCAGCGAGCATCAACGCCGCCCAACGTTCAAGCACTCCCCATCAACGACGTCATTGCATCGTTTGTCCACATGGTTCCCTATGAGGCAATGCAAAAGGCATACCGTCACGCGGCCTTGTTGATGCACCCGGATAGGGGTGGGGATATGGAACAAATGTCGAAAATGAACGCGGTTTGGCAACGTCTAGAGAAGGAGCTTTACAAGAAATGACTGTTCCAGACGACTATGCGAAGAACAAGGCCACATCCACTGGTAGATGCATCATCCTATTGGAGTGCCAGAAGTGCGGGCTCCTTCTAACCTCGTCGTGGATATTGACAACAACGTAAAGGCCGCGTGGCACTACTAACAGCTAACCACCAATAAGCAATACTAAACAGCAAATAGTAACTAAACGGAAAAAGCGGAAAGGAAGAAGATGAGGTTAGATGTAGAAAACATCAGCTCAATGGAAGAGCATTTTGATGACTACATGAAGTCGGTGGTCTCACTCCTTACAGGAGTGTTGTTTAGTGAGTTGGAGCTTAGGGTTGTTAAAAACGCCTTCTACTCTGGTGCGGCATCCTGTCTTATCCTTGTCATTTCTGATAAGAAGGCATCCTTGCCGACCACTTGCTAACCAACAACCCACAAACTTCGTCAACGAAGTAACCAACCTCCAACCTCAAAATGGGAAAGAAAGAAAGCGGAAGGACAAACCGTCGTGGCAACAACCCCCAACCAATAATGCCGTCTTTTGCAAAAGAGTAAACATGGAGTGGACTTCTTGTTGGTGGGAATTGAAAGGCTGTTAATGGAGGCACGTGGCCTTCAAGCCTTATAGAGCGGTACGTAAACAAAGAAGGAGATGAAAATGGAAACAAATGACAACGTCCACAAACCATCGGGACCCACGGCTGTTAAGCCAGCTACTAAAGCTGACAAACCAACCGAGATTAAAATCGGTCTTCGTGGTGGCCCTGTGGGAGCGTCCATCCCCATGAATTCCCTAAGAGCAAAGGCCGCACAAGCAGAGTCAAAGCGCGTCGAGCGGGAGAAACAAGAAAAGACGGAACGCGAAGCGGATCACGAAACTGCGATGATGAAGCGTAACCGCCTAGGGATGATGTTGGACATCTCTGGAAGTATGGGTTGTCTGAACGCCAACGCGACGACGAAGATCGTCTACCTCCAACGGGCCTACACGGCCTTTATTGAGATGATTAACTACGATGATACGGCCATTGCGGTTAGGACGTTCCCATTCTACCCACAGGACGAGGGTGTAAGGGTTTTGTTAAGTAGGAGAAGCATCTCTCTACCACTCTCCTCCAACCCCTTAACATTGGCTGCCGTTCTTCCCTACCTTATTCCAGCAGGAGGAACGCCAATGCACGACGCCCTGAAATTCATAATTGAGGAAGTGCCCCTAACACGGGGCATCCTTATCAGCGATGGAGAGGCTGATGGTGGGCACTCTCGTGCATTGTACGAGGCTTCGAAGTACGTTGGTGCGGAAGTGCCAATTGACTGTGTTCACATCGGCTCATCAACGGGCGGTGAAAACTTGTTAAAAAAGATAGCAGAGATGACAGGCGGCATCTACATCAAGTTCACAAACGTCGAAGCCTTTTCACAAGCTCTCACTTACCTAACGCCGCGCTACCGCGCGATGCTAACAAGCGGCTTGGCAGGAGCTTTAGACATTGGTGCGAAGGAGTTAATCCTCCCTCCCGGTGAACCACCACTAAGTGGCAATGGTTTTAGTGAGGGGTGATTCAAAGAACTAACCAAAAAGGAGATAAACAGATGATATTAGATAAACACTACTTCAAATGGTGCTGGACGTTGATGGTGTTAACCACTTCCGCGCAACAAGGACTAAGAAGTTGGTAGTAGAGGATAACCGCCCGATCAAGGTTAACAGTTGTTGAAAAAGTGCAAGTGGAGGAGGTTAAAGAAACAATGACCTACGAAGTCAACTACCGAGGATTTGTGGCAACCGACGGGGAGTTGTTTGTTGACCCTAAAAACATCAGTCACATCACTGATGTGACGTCAGTCACAACAACTGCTTCTACATGCTTTACCTAACCACCAACGACCAGGTTTATGAAACACCAAGGGAGGTTATCCGCGACATAACAACTTGCTAATTGTCCATAAACATTCAGTTTTCTTGACTTCGGCATTAGAACAAGAACTACCAAGTGAGGAGATGTAAAAAAGATGGCTCAAATACAAAGTGCAGGAATGAGTCCTGAACAAGCCGCGATGGTTAAACTAACCATTGTTAAACTCTTTGAACTAGGGCAGACGGGAGAGTTCGTCGGCCCACTAACCGTGGGGCCACGACTAATTTACTTCGGCATCCGGCCAACGGGCGCCACGAAAATCTCCTCGCTTGAAGGCATTGCCGCTGACCTCGCAGTGGCCCTCCGCGTCGAGGACGTCCTTGTCAAACGTATGCCAGGAAGTGGGCACGTGGGCATTTACATCCCACGCCCTGACCCTCAGCATGTTCGTTGGCTTGACCTTTTCGGGCTCTATGAACAACAACTTCTAAAGATAAAGGGCGATGTGCTAGACAACGTAGGGAAACCTGAAATCCCCCTCTTGTTGGGGGTCAACTGGCAGGGTCGGGCATTCGTCGACGATTTGACGAAGTGCCCGCACTTACTAGTTGCCGGTTCCACAGGTGGCGGTAAGAGCGTACTAGTTAGAAGCTTGATTGCCTCTTTCACGAAGATGTTCACGAAGAGCCAACTCCAACTAGTTCTTAGTGATACGAAGGGCGTCGAATTCAACGAATTTGCTGATAGTAGTCTTCTTCGCTACTCAACGGCCAACACCGCCATGCGAACCATTGAATATATGCAAGAACTTTGTGACACAACTGACAGCCGCTTAAAAGCGTTCGGTGGTTTTGGTGTTAGGAACATCCAAGAATACAACCAACAAGAAAGTCCCGCAGGGAGGATGCCCTACATCGTCCTTGTCATTGATGAATTGGCCGATGTTGTTGGCCTTTCGTTGGAAAAAGGAAAGGCCACGAAGATTGGTGCAGAGAAGCTGAACTACCTCACAAGGAAAAGCCGCGCGGCGGGTATCCACGTCATAGCAGCTGTTCAACGACCCTCGGTTGACGTTGTTAAAGGCGTCATTAAAAACAACTTCCCTGCACGTCTCTCCTTCCACATGGGTTCTCAAGTAGATAGTCGGGTGGTTCTTGACACGAATGGTGCGGAACACCTGATGAGGACGGGGGACTGCCTCTACAAAGGAGCTTCGCCTGAGTTGGTGCGCATCCACACTGGCCTTGCCACTCAACAGGACATTAAAGGCGTAATTGCCTACGTTCAGTACATGAACGAACAGCGTAAGGGGCTAACTCAATAACCAAAGGTACAATACTGCAATATGCACCGAGTGCACACACTCCAGATGGAGGAGTGTTTTGCGAAAGTTCTTGTCAGAAGCTAAACTAACTCTAAGAGAGGGAAGAAAGATGAGAATTAACAGTAAGAAGTCACATCTTGAAATAACCGTGGATCATTGGGAAGACCCTTCAACGGCAGAGGGTGGGGCACTTCCCAACGGTTCCGACTACGTTGATGGTATCACTGGGGACATCTGTATTGTCCTATCCATCACGGACTTAACTAACCTCGCCAACGACGGCGACGATCCTAACGTGGGTTATGAATTACAAGAGATGTTGATGGACTACCTAGGTGACCAGCTGAAAGAGGGGCTAAACGTTAAAAACGTCTGCTTCAAAGCCACAACAACTGTTACCAATGTTGCGTTTATCCGTGATGATGTTGTGGAAGTTTACTACGAAGTTAATAGCTTCGACACTGACTAACAACTGAACAATGTTAAGGGAAGTGAGGGATCGGAACGGCGGGTGCATCGCATTTGAGGAGCAAAGGGCAGCTTTCTATCTCCTATCTCATTGAAAAGAAAGGAAATAGAGGTGCTCCGAATGCGATGCAATATGCTAGGATGGGTCATGCTCTTGTAAAGGAGATAGCCCCAAAAAATGGATGAGCCACCGCGAATCACAACCACATTCCGTATGCCACTTCCTCTACGTCAGAGGTTTATAAAACGGCTTCCGAAGCGTGGTGATCGGACGATTGTCCTCAACAAACTAGTAGAGGACTTTCTGGATGACAAGGTTTTGGTAGTGCTACGTAAAAAGTTGTAAAGAGCGTTAAAAAGGCGTTAAAAAACTGCCACTCTCACGAACAAACGTGGGAAAGAAGGAATATGGGAACAAATGGTAATGGCCCGCACGACGACCCGTACGAGGATGTTGGTACGGAGCCTGACGCATCAATAAAATACAACGAAGTGGTGGCTAGTAATGGGCAGTTGGCATGTAAAAATGCCACAATAGCCGTGGGCGGGTGTGGTAGATATGCTGTGGAAGTCTGCCTAACCTGCAAACAAGCCTTTTGCCCCGACCACGCATCTTCCATCGACCCCTTATATTGTAGCGACTGCCTTTCACCGCAAACAACAGAATTAAACAAAGAACCTCTAACGGAAGTGACACCGGATGGGACGGTTATAACCCACAAAGGTGTTCACATAACAACGAAAGGGGTTGCCTTTAAGTCATTGGCAACACGCATCTCAACAATGGCGGATGATGAACTTCGCTCCTTCATTCGGGAGGAGCGAGTCAAAGTCATTCAAGCAGAGAAGGTTCGTGACTACCACCGCATAGCAATGTCGGGTGCACAGGTGGAAGAAGAGTTTAGGTCACAGGACCAACTACGTAAGTTGAGAGGAACAGCCGTTCCAAGTGCACAACGTGCAATGGCAAAGGCCACTAACGGTAGCGGCGTTGGTAGTCCTAAAAAGGGCATCAACGACCTTGCGGCTGTCTTTGCGGCTGGTGGAGCACCGATGAATCAGGACACACTACAGAAGTTGGCGGCCTTTCTAGCAAGTAAGAAGACAACAAAATAGGTCTTGCCGGGGGACAAGTATTGGTAAAACAATAGGCGTCTCTTTTTTCGGGGGGCAAATGCCAGTTCAAACTAGTACTAACGCAGATGATGTGCCGGAACGCGGTGAGCTTTACCGATTATTGCCAGATGGCCGCTATGCCATGTTCTTTGACTCCCATACAATCGGCTCCTTCCAAGAGTGTGAGCAGAAAGGTGTTTATAGCGTATTAGAAAGACTGCGAAGGAAAGGGCCTGATCGTCCATGCATTTCAATTGGTTCGTGGTGGTCTAAGGTTAGTGAGAAGTTCTACGAAGAAGCCGCCGCATCAAGTGCGGCGGGGGTTGTCCAATACGTCCCTATCGCACGAATGGCAAGAATTGCTATTGAAGCGTGGGTTGAAAACAATATGGACGTCATGGCATATACCCACCCAAAAAAGTATGAAGAATTTGCAATGCCCTGTGATGCAGCGTTATTTGCCTCACTTCTCGGTCTACCGGGTTTCGACCACGCTATGCTTCTTACCTACCAACAACGTGCCACACGGCTACGCCGTGATGCGGATGAACGGGAGGTTGAGTTGAACCGGAACCGCTATAAAGGCACTGACCAAAACCTCATACAAGCGGAGATTGAACAGCAGTTAAGTATTGACCGCCTTCGTGTGGAGGCTGATCGTCTTGACAAGTTGAATACGTTGCCAGTTGGCCCTATATTGATGGCCGTCCAATACTACAACCAATACGCTGAGAATGACTTTCGTAATTGGCGTATAATCGGCGCGGAAAATCCATTCGGAGGTAAAAACGAGGTTCTTGTTGGAGAGGATGATAAGGTCGTGGTTTACTACCAAGGTCGTCCCGACCTTATTGTCTACGACAAGCAGATAGATGCCCTCATGCCACTTGACCAAAAGACGAAAGATTACATTGATTATGGCATCGACCTCCAATATAAACCGCACAGCCAAATGACCGGCTACGTCTATGCCACCCAAACGGTCGCCCGTTCACTTGGTTGGGACCGTGTTGTTGACCGTTGTATTGTTAGCGTATGTGCAAGGAAAGTCAGGAAAACAGCACTTAAAAAGGGTGAAACCCCGAAGCCGCGTTTCCGTCGTGTCTTTCCAACCTTCAACCCACAGGAAGTGCAGGAGTGGCAACGAACCATCATGAAAAAAGCTAATGCCCTTCGGCGGGTTGTTAAAACGAATGATCCGATCCGCGCGGACGGCTTCGCGTGCCACGTCTACGGCGGATGCGACTACCGCCTCATTTGTAGTCAGCCAGAAGGTGCCCATGACTCTATCAAAAAAGCAGATTACGTAAAGGTTAAGCCATGGAGCCCGCTTTTTGAGGACGAGGACGATGACTAACAACCTACCAAACCAACAGCCAACACCAACGAAGTGGGATAAGGCCGTCCAAACCGTTATTAAGGAAGAGATAGACAAGCTCTACCGCGTAGGTGTTATGTGTGATGGCCTCATCTGGGACGCCATGCAGCGTGTAGCACTTGCTACTTTAGAGAGTGTAACGGCTAATCATGGACACCTCCAAAATCGTTGTACGGAAACACACCCAACAACCGATATTCAGTGCGGTCTTCCACATGGGCATGAAGGAATGCACCAAAACGCTTACCTAACCCCACAGTGGGAGACGAAACCTTAACAGGACTAAAAGGGAAGGAAAGGTGGAAGACGTGATTGAGGGACGAACCGCACAAACAGCCTCAGCTTTTGACAGACTTATGCTCTTGCTTGTTGGTAGGGAAAAGAGCGGGAAGAGCAGGACGGCGGCAACCGCACGGAAGCCGATTCTCGTGCACGACCACGATGGTCGTTGGCAATCCCTTGCTGGACTTCCTGACATCTACATAATAACCTACAGTGATTCGCTAAAGCCAGCGGAACAACCATCTGCCTTTAACGACCACTTAACCATCCTAACCTACCTTGAACAAGGATATTCCCTTCGTGCACTTGCAAAGGTCATTGGGATGAAGGATTGGGAACGGTGGCCAGACGTCCGTCCCCGCACAAACGTTACGGATTCTATGTCCTCTCTCGGAAAGCAAGCAATGGATTACAACTTGTATGCCAACAAAGACCTTAGAAGGGAAATCAAGGTTGGCGGACGTTCCCTGTTCTTCACGAATGGTTGGGACTCGTGGAACGCGGAAACGGCCTCTCTATATAGTTCAGTAATGCGTTTAGTGGCAATGAAGGACATTGACATAATCCTAACCTTCCATGAAACGGATGAACAAGCAGCAGGCTCATCCTATGATAAGAAGGTTTTCACAGGTAAGAAAGACATCTTCCCTGACCGTTACCGCATTTTCAATAAGTACTTCAGTGAGATTTGGAGAGTTTCACGGGAGAGTGGCAACGTCTGGCCCACCATCCAAGTAACCCCTGACTTCCGTTTTGCGGCGTCTAGTAACCTCGACTTCACAAGGTTGAAACCGGAACAAATAAACGTCCCAGGAAAAGGGCCAAACATCGCGGATATGATTACCGTCCTAATGGGTGGGACGCAACTAACCACTGCCCTTCAATCGGTAAAGGCTGTTTAGCTATTAAACACCAACCACAGGAGAAAGTCTATGGACAATGATTTGAAGAATAAACTACGTAAGTTTTTAGATGAACTAAACGAAGAAACCGCAACAAGCGATGGGTATGTTATTGGGTCGTATTGGTATGAAAAGCTAGATAAGATTTTAGAAGAAAGGCACTCACTAAACCCATAAAAACTAAACTAACCAACTATACAAAAACCTACCAAAAACCAAAAGGAGCAAAACAATAATGTGCCCAAAGATCGGAACGCCGCGTGAAAACCTCGAAGGTATGCCAGCAATGCCAACCGGACGTTACACCTTCCGTCTGGACGAATTTAAGCCTGCAAAACCAAAGAAGATTGGCTCGACGTCCATCAACCTCAATGCCAACCTCACGGTTATAAACCACCCAACCTTGAGTGATCGGAAGTTGTTCAACAACGCCAACACGGACTTTGCTCCTTCGATGTACGACATGGCACACGCCTGCGGCATTAAGTACGAAGGAGAAGATGATCCGTCGGTTACGACCCCAGTGTTCCCAGGGGAGTTCCAGTGCCGCGTTCACGGTGCCGCCTGCGACAGCAGCGATCCACAAAATTGGCAGTACATCGGGCCACTAGCTGGACAGGTTGGGGAGTGTGAAGTCGTTGATGCTGATAACGGCCGTGGTGGACGCACGACGAAGATTGGCCGTTTCCTATGCCGCATCCCCGGATGCACTGCCAAGCATTCGGATAACATTGCAGGTTAACAAGTTTCTAGTAGGATCGTTCGCCTACTAGGAGATCGGGGGACGTCGTAGTCCAAGGACGACGTCTTAAACTACCCATTAAGGTGCCCCGATTAAGGTACCATCTCACGCCATTTTACTGTGGCAGGTAAAGTGTTCCTAGGTGGGGGACGAAAAAAGGCTAGGCAGTTAGCGTGAGCTGCCTAGTTTTTACTTTGTTAGGAACCGATCGTAGTAAAGATACGCGGCAATATAAAAACTTTAACATCTTAGTAGAACAACATGACATCATCCCATAAAATAGTGAAGTTGGAGGTTTAAAGAATGGATGTCGTTAGGTTGGATGAAATCATCGTCGAAGACCGTGCACGTAAGGATATGGGCGACATCGACAGTATGGTCGCCTCCATAAAAGAATTTGGCGTTATTCAACCAATCGTCTTAACAAAACGTGAAGATGGCCGCCCAAGGTTGATGGTTGGTGGAAGACGTTTAGCGGCACTAAAAAAGATGGGAAACCCCGTCATTGAACATGCAGAGCATTTTGTATGGCGTGAGGAACTAGACCCAATCCGCCTACGAAGTATGGAGTTAGAGGAAAACCTAAAACGGAAGGACATGGAATGGCCGGAGGTTATCGCTGCCAAAGCTGAATTGTTAAAGTTAATGGAATCTATCCACGGCGTTCAAAAGGTCGGCGGCGTCTCTATCAGTGAGCGCAACAAGGGACAAACCGACGGCTTTGGAGTTAGAAAGTTGGCAAGTATGCTCGGTGAAAGTCCAGCCACGACTAGCCAAGACCTCCAGTTAGCAAAGATGGTAAAAGCCATTCCTCAGCTAAGTAAGGTTGATACGAAAAGCGCAGCCATGCGAACGGGAATGCTTCAAGTGGTCGTTGGTGCAATAAAGCAAAAAGCCGCTGATGATGCTAAAACCCACGCGGATGCAGTCGCGGCTGGAACAGCCGTAGCACGTCCAGTGCCTAAAAACTGGCACTTATATGAAGGAGACTTCCGTGACAACATCAACCTCATTACCTCTAGTAGTGTTGACCTTGTTAACACTGACCTGCCTTACGGCGTGGACATTGATAATAATAGTATGCAGGGTATTACGTTCGAGGACGCACGAAAAACTATCATTGACCTCCTCCCAACCATTGCAAGTGAGAGTTATAGAATACTCCGGGATGGAAGGTATGCAGTCTACTTCTTCGGTTTTAACTTTTATGGCGAACTTAAAGACGCCCTTACAAAAGTCGGATTTAAAGTTAATCCAATCCCGACTGTGTGGGTCAAGCATCGCAATTATAGTCCCAATCCGCTTCGTTGGTACACCTCTGGTTACGAACAAGCATTGGTTTGTTGTAAAGGTGATGCCAAACTCATCCGATTAGGTTCTAATGACATTATTGACATTCCAAACGTACCTCCAAGTGATAAGATGCAAGTGGCACAGAAACCAGTTGAGTTGATTGAGAAGTTTATCCTTGACATGACACTTCCCTTCGGGACAGTTGTTGATATGTTCGCAGGAACCGGTACGGCTGGAGTGGCCGCTCTAAAAAACGGACGAAAAGCTATACTATTTGAGAAGGACAAAAACCAATGTCACCTAATTCGGAATCGTCTTTCAACGGAGGTAAAATCGTGATCTACCTTGCTAGTCCATATAGTCATCCACAAAACAAAGTTAGAGAGTTTCGTTACCAAGAAATTTGCCGCATTGCCGGGAAGTTGATGCTTCAAGGGCAGCACGTTTTTAGTCCAATTGCTCACTGCCATCAAATAGCCATTTGGTCGAACCTACCAACTGACGCAAAGTGGTGGTATAAATGGAACCTTCATTTCATCTTACAAAGTGAAGAACTTTGGGTTGTTATGATGGAGGGGTGGAATACTTCAAAAGGTGTAGCCCAGGAAACTAAGTTGGCTATTAATCTTGGAAAAAAGGTGGTTTACTACGATGTCAATACATCCGAACAACCCAACGCGGCCATTCACCCACTGGAAGGTCAAGGCGAAGTACAAGAAGAAGTACCAACTAACCCCACTAAAAACCCAACCACCAACGACACAGTTGATGAACTCGTCAAACCAAGTGGTGAATACACCAAAAGTGATGAATCAGTGTGGTGGGAAGACGTTGAGTCCATCAGAACGCCTACGGCGAAGGAACCTTCGAGAGACCACTACGTGGAAGAGGTGAAGCCTCTAAAAACCACGTATGTTGGAGATGTTAGACCAAACTTCGAAACACTGCAAGAAGCCTCACAAGCATGGAATGGTTTAGATCGTAGAAATGGCTTCTTAGGACGTCGCTACTTTAAAAGAAGAAAGGAGGACTGAAAAGATGGCAATGCCACTTCACGACATATCATTAACCACCTATAACTTTGGGGATGAGACGATACGTACCTCAATAACTGCACCTTATCAACCAAAGTAGTAACATCATATAAACCAAACACCAGGTAGAAAGGCCAAAAAGTGGGACCAGCAGAGACTAAGTTAAGACAAGAGTGTTCCTTAAAAGGACTTCGATATGTAGGAACCCGCGGCAATTTAAAGGCCCCAGTGTGGGTTGTAGGCGAAGCCCCCGGTGCCGATGAGGACCAAGCTGGAATCCCGTTTGTGGGTAGGTCAGGACAAGAACTTGACCGGATGTTGCTAGAAGCAGGCTTTACTAGTGGTGATTGTTGTTTCACCAACCCATTCAAAGTACGTCCACCAAACAACGACCTAGAAAGGTTAAATGAGTATGGAATCCCCAACGAAGTGTATCTCAATCAGTTCTGGGAAGAGTTGGAAACATGGAAGCCGCCCATCGTCATTGCCTGCGGTGCTACGCCTCTCTCAATCCTATGTCCCCACACGCGATCTAAACGAGACGGAACTTCGAAAATTACGCAGTGGAGAGGTTCGCTTCTACTTAGTAAGCGGCTGCCAACGTCCTATGTGGTGCCTGTTCTGCACCCCGCGGCGGTTCTTAGAACGTGGTCAGAACGTCAAATTGCCATCCTGTGCCTAGGAAGGGCACGTGAAGAGCGGGACTACGTCCTATCCCATAACGGCAAACTTCAACCTCTTCCAGAACGGGAGTTGATAACCGAACCTGCTCCGCAGGTAGTATTGGAGTTTCTACATGAAGCCACAAACCAACGTGAAGCGGTCAGCAACGACATGGAAACCATCGGAGGAAAATATCCATACACCTTTAGTGTGGCAGTCAGTCCTAAAAGGGCCATTTCTTTCAATTTCTGGCTCTATGACGACGACTGGTGTGTTAGAATTTGGAGAAGTCTCGATCTCCTTCTCAGAACACACAGAACCATCGGGCAAAACTACATTGGATTTGACTGTCACGAACTCGACACTCTTGGATTTAATCCAACTGTTGGGAACGTATCCGATACGATGGTGAGGCACCACACGTTGTGGCCAGAGTTCGAACAAAAGTTACAGTTCCAAACTTTCCAGTACACCCGTGAACCATACTACAAGGACGAAGGAAAACTCTGGAGCCCTGCGGAAGGACAACATCAACTCCAACTCTACAATTGCAAGGACACAGTTGTTACCTATGAAGTGCACAACCGCCAAGAGGAGGAATTTGACGACCGTCCGCATTTGCGGGACTTCTACAACAACGTCGCCATAAAACGTGCCCGTGCCTTCTACCGAATGGATAATCGTGGACTACTTGTAAATACCGACAAGCTGTTAAAACTACGGAACCACATCGTTGCAGAGATTGATAAGAACTGTATTGAGGCAGAGAGCCTGACCGGACGTCACGTGGCAAGTGCCTCATGCCTTTTCCAGGACCATAAACAGCAATGTAAGTGCAACCTAAAAGCCATTGCTGCAATGCACGGTTGTAAGCAAAAGGACGTTCTTAACCTTGGAAGCCCTAAGCAGCTTATTGACCAATTTAAGACGATGGGCATAAAACTTCCACTAAAACGTGCAGCAAAAGGAAAACCCAGCCGGGAGAGCGTTGATGAGATAACTCTCCGCAAAATCGTGTTAAATAACAACACCATCCGTCTACCATTTACTATAATGAACCTCCGTGAATTAGGGAAGATAAAAGGGACGTATGTCGACGCTAAGTTATTGGATTCTGTTCTTTACACTAGCTATTCACCGACGGGCACTATTACTTTTCGTAGCAGTGCTCGTGGTAACATTTTTGGATATGGTACAAACCTCTCAAACCTCCCGAAACACTCGGAGTTAGGAATGATGTACCGTGAGTGTTTAGAGGCACGTCCTGGTAAAATATTGTTGGTAGCCGACCAAAAAGGTGCAGAGGATTGGATTGTTCAAGGAATCATCGTCGACAACGGTGGCTCCAGCATGGGGCTTGATGAGTTGGTACAAGGCATAAACCGCCACAGGAAGTTGGCTTCTTTCCTGTTTGGGAAGCCAACAACAGACATAAGCAAAGAATCGTTGGAGTACCACCTAGGAAAGCGAACGCGGCACGCTGGTAACTATGATATGAGAGAAAACACAATGGCGGATAATATCCTGAAAGACCTTCCACCAGGAACAAACCCCATCCCTCCCGTGTTTTGTAAGTGGCTTCTAGAAAAGTTTCACGAGGCAGAGCCTGACATTCGTGGCGTTTTTCACGAGTGGGTTAAGGAGACGTTAAAACGGACACGGGTTTTGAGAAATCCACTAGGGTTTGAACGTATCTTTTTCGGGCTTCGTCCCTATGATAATAATGAGGACGTATTTCGTGAAGGCTACGCACAAGTTCCGCAATCAACCGTGGCATGTAATAATGGAATGGCTATCGTATACCTTGATGAAAGAAACGCCCCTATTTTGAAGGATGACCACGATGCTGTTACACTAGAAATAGATGATAACATCAATGAGGTCGTAACCTATGTAAAGATGGTACAATCTGCCTACGATCGGGTTATTAAATTTCCAAATGGCCTTGAAGTTCGCATTCCAGCTGAGTTTGAACTTGGGTATAACCTAAAAGCTATGGAGACGTTAAAAGACGAGACATTAGATAATATAAACGAAGCGTTGAAGAAGGTGCGTGCATGTCGAGAACACTCAGTGGCGGTTGGTTAGATGTGTACCTTCCACTTATTGAGAAGTTCAGTGAAAGCCCTCGTAAGTGGAACTGGTGGTCATCGATAGCCGCTATACAAGCAACTATGAAAAGAAAGTGCTACGTTAGTAGAGGAAGTTGGAGGTTATATCCAAATGACTACCACGTGCTCGTGGGTCGGCCAGGACTTGGTAAAGGTGCAGCTATTAACCCAATTTTGAGCATTGTCCGTCGTGCCAACACTGCCAACATTCTTTCAGATAAGTTAACGGTAGAGTACATTCTTGAGCGGTTGGCGAAGGGTTTCCCTTCAACTGGCATTGGAGTAAATGGTGGTGTGACGTTTGGAGTTGATACCTCATGTATCTTCTTCGCACCAGAGTTGTCGGTTTTTCTAAAGTACCCCGACAACGAGCTTCCCGAACTAGCAGATTTGTGGGATGCCAACGAAGGAAAGAAACAATATGGGACTAGAGGAAAAGGACTATTTGAGGTCGAAAATGCCACTCCAACAATGTTGGGAGGATGTGCTCCTGGGTGGTTGGTTCGTTCCATACCTCAACACTCCATTAGTGGTGGGTTCACTCGACGTGTCAACTTCGTCTACTACGACGGTGAAGGTCATGTGCGGAAACCGTGGCCAACGGATGATGATACGACGTATAAGAGGTTAACCGAACCACTTGTTGAAGACCTCCGCGCAATAGCCCAAATCAACGGGGAGTATAAGTTCGACAACCCCGCTAGGAGGTTGTTTGAACAGATTTATGAGGAAAGCAGTCCCAACGGTGATTGTGATGAGGCAACGTCAAACTACGTTTGCTCCCGCTGGGCACACATAACCAAGGCAAGTATGGCAATCGCTGCCTCACACGGTGACGACAAGGTTATTTGTAAATGCCACTTAGAAGAGGCCATTGACATGGTTGAGGATATAACCGAAGGGTTGAAGATCGTCTTTCGTAGTGTGGGTGAGAGTGATATGGTTGTAGTGGCGGATAAAGTTCTCCTTTACCTTGAGAAAATGCCCGGTGCCACTTACCAACAAATACTATCCCAACTATGGAAGGATGTAACCAGAGATGATCTAATTGTCATTCTTTCCACACTTCGAGATGGTGGGATTATTAACGAAAGAGGGATGAATGGAACACTTATATACACGGTTCCACCATCGGCTCCGAAGAAGACAAGGCCAGTTAATGTGATTTTCTAACAACCAACACTTAACAGTTAACAACCCCGAAGAAAGGAGCAAAAGAAAAATGGGTTTTAGTGATGATGACGATGAAGATATGTTAACAGCAGATTGTCCAAACTGTAACGAGGAGGTTCCTACTAAGCTTGTAGAGGTAGGAGACATTGTTACCTGTGATGGTTGTGGTTCGGATTTGGTAGTTAACCTAAACCCATGGGGAAAGTTGAAGTTGGATAAGTTGGAAACCGTAGAGGAAGAGAACGTGGACGTGGAGGAGGATGAGGAACTATGACAAATAAAAGTGCGTACGAAGAAGTTAGCACGAAGTGCATCATTGATCCAATGCCAGGACGTTGTGTCGTGGTTCGTGACGGAAGTGTGGAAAAATCGGGTGGTATTTGGATTCCTGACAAGGCGAAGCAGATGCCCACAACAGGAACGGTCGTAGCCGTCGGTGATGATGACCGACATGGGCTTGTTGGGCGGAGGATTGTTTGGGGACGTTATAGTGGATTGGTGGTTCAGATAACCGGCTTTCCCATCTACGACATCTTGACGTACGAAGAAATCCTTGGTTTCCTCAACACGGATAATAAGATGGACATGGACAACCTTGCAGCCCTCAACAGGGAGTAAAAACTTCCGCAGGAAAAACGGTCCTACGGTACAGCCAATCCCGTAGGACCAGACTGCAACCTACCTGCTAGGTGGCTTAAAACCTCCTTTGCCACCCTTTTTACCACTTGTTTTCGTGAACACTGCCCGCGTAGGCTTTCCACGATCTTTGTTGACCTCTAACTCATTGAGGGTTGACTTCACAGAATCCACCGACATACCATGCTTTGCCATTTTTCGTATCCTTCCCTATTGCCTTAATAGGCCAGTTCGTGTTCGTGGTTGGTGTTTAGCTTATAAACAGCCATTACTCTTTCCTAAAGAGATTATTTAATTCATCATTAGTTAATGGTTCCGGTGCTGGTCCACGCGGAAGGTCTTTATCACTTTGTGCTGCATGAAGCATTTCATGGTATTGGTCTTCCGTAATCTGCCCAACTCTGACCTGCTCTATCCACTTATGAATAAGTGACATAAGTGTGGTCCCTTCTGGCCACTTCGTCTTGACCTTAGCCGTCCGTTTGCCAAACGCGGGGTCATTGACGTTAGCAGCTCCAGGCCCAAACGTCTTCCTCGCTGCCTCGGTTATTGCCTTCATGTACTCTTCAGGGGTCATACGAAGGACCTCAAACGGCTTCTCTATGCCAAGTGCCTTCGCGGCAATAACCGCGCTGCTAATTTGGTGCATAGCGTCCTTAGCACCGGTATAGGTTCCCTTCTTAATCATATCGTCACGAACCTTTTTGAACCTCTCAGCGAAGATGTGAAGTTCTTCATCCGTCGGACTAACATCCTCGCCAAATGTCTTCTTCCACATGGTTTGTTGGTCCTTCCGCCATTTCTCCTCCAACGCCACCACCTCCTTGCTTTTACTTTTGTAGTTGATGCCTTCCGTTGGGCTTTTGTTAAACGATGGATCATCTCCCCGTGCCGCACCGGGACCAAAGTTTGGACGTTCATCCAAATGCTTCTGCCACTTTAGGGCTTGTTCTGGACTAAATCTTCCTGAATGCCCTGTTGGATGGCTTAACGTTCCATCATCATTCAACTTCCAGCCTTTGGCTTTCAGCTTGTCTAGTTCGGAAATTTTACCGACATTAGGCTGATTTTGCCGTTTGTTAAGCTCCTTAACGAAGTGCACGGACTCCTCCGTCGTGGGTTTCCTCTTAAACTGGTTAATGAATTCCTGTGTCCACTTCGTTAACATCTCCTTTTTAGGAAGGGCACGGTCGAGGTTATCAACTAAGAACCTTGCTGTTAAGCCTTGGTGACCAGTTGCAGGAGGACGAACACTCCCAGGTGGTTTCTTAGTTGGTGGAAGTTGGGGCTTCGGAGCAAACGGATCGGGCACTTTAGGTATTGGAGGCACTTTAGGACCTGTTTGTTCTTTATAAAGCCGTTCCAGTTCCGCACGTTCCTCTTGCGACGTCAACTTCGCGGCTTCACTCTTCTCAACTTCACTTCCTAACTTCGGAGGGGCCTTCGGCGTTCCACCCTCAGATGTTTGACCACCTTGTTCATAAGCCTTTCCAAGGGCGGCACGTTCCTCCGGTGACATTATCTTAGCAGCATCTTTTATTTCCGTGGGCGTTGGAGGCGGCGCTTTTGGTTTGGTTGATACCTTCCCTCCAATTGGGATGTGCTCGCCCGTACGGGCCTCTATGGCGATATTTGGCCCTGCGCTTTTGCTAAATCGGCCCGTTTGCGGATCACGTGCTCTCATTGTCCTTTCAGCCGCTTTTTGGATAACATCAATAACCGGGACTTCCCCACCACTTCGTGGTGTTGGCCCACTTCGTGGGAGGCCACTTGTTGGTCCTCCACTACCAGAACCGCCGCCGCTAGGTGGCCTCTTAATAGTATCTGAAAGATTCATCAACCCATCAGCCACCGCACGTCTAAAGGCATTAACCATTAGACGTCCGGGCATCGTCTTTGCCAACGCTTGAAAAGCGGCTATTGCACCCTCACCAAAAACTAAACGTGTTGCACCGGGAACACTATTGAAATCCGCACCGTGGTTTATAGCTGCATTTATTGCCGTTAAGGAGCCGAGGGTTACTCCTTCGGTTAGTGACTGAGGAGCTTTCGGACGCAATAAGTGCCATAGGCTTTGTCCAACTTTTTGGGTATCTTGCAATTTGACGCGGTGTTCCAACGTATCCGCCGCGTGGCTTAGTTTATCAGCCACATCTACGTTCCCTACACTTCGTGCCTCGTTGGCACGGCTTCTTAACGTAGGAACCATACTACGTTCCGTTCCTGTTATTGGTGCAATCTTATGAACCTCTCGTCCGGCCTCGACGCCACTTCCAGTGGCACGGCTCATGCTACGAGCACCAGCTTCGCTTAGGCTTTTACTTCCTTTTTCATACAACTTTCCAGCCGTCTTACTTTTACTAAACTCAGCTGCACCAGTCAATGTAAGTGGAACAAGTGCACTTTCAAAAACCGCTCCAGGGTGTCCTTGCTCCGCGTGGGTTTCCATTTCTCCCACGTTTAGTCCAGGAATAAGACCACCAATGATACTAATAGTTTTGTAAGGTAGGCCATGTCCTCGTTCACCACTTTTCTCCACTTGCCTTACCAACTCAGCGACTTGTTGTCCAGCATATGTAGGGTCACTAACCGCTTTTCCCACCTCAACTGGAAATTTAGCAAATCCAGCTAACGTGTTACCAAGACCACCAAAATATGTTGAACCCATTGTTGGAGCTGGAGGATGTTCTTTATCCCACTCAGGTGTCGGTTTACTAGCCGTGAAACCTTCCTCCTTTGCAGCACTTACCTTATCAAATGGTACTGAATAGGCTTGTCCAGTACCATCATACATAATAACAACTCTACTAAAACCTTCTTTAAGTGCCGCCTCAGCTTGTGCTGGATTGGCCAGCCACACATTACCACTACCATCAGATATACGGATGTTTTGGCCACTTTGCTCCTTCTCAAACTCTTGGTGTTGTTTTTGCTTCTGTTCGAAGTATGGCCCATGCTGTGGTGGCATTGTTTGATGTATTTCTTGTTGTGTAACATGGGATGGAGCCAAAATTGGTGGGGTTGGTGTCAGCGACTGAGGACGTGAGCCGAGGAATGGTGCACTTAATATGGGTGTTCCTTGTGCGGATGGTTTAGCAAACGGTGAGGGTGGTTGGTTCACCCCTGTGGTTGCCGCCGACGCTGTTGGAAGTAACCCCGGATGAAAGCTATCCAATAAGCCCATTGAACACCTCGACCATTTCTATTGTTATTGTTGTGGAACCGGCCTCAGTCCAAGTCGTTTTGCTTTTTCCTCCCACCCACTTCCACTAGAGGAACCTTGGCTAGATGTACCTTGTGGCGGCTTTACTCCACCTCCACTAACATCCTCTTTAGGAATTAATGGCATCGTACGTCCACCACCCGGAACAACTTGCTCAAGGCTACTTTGTAAAACCTTCAAATCAGCTTTAACAGAGTCGATGTTTTTATAGGTGTTGCTATTGGCGTTGGTTAGTCTATCAAGCGCAGCTTTGGCACGAAGGCCATGAACTCCAAGGGCTGCAATATCCCCGAGGTCAACACTTGCCAAAAACTCAACGGCATTCTTATCACCACCGCTAACCGCCATTTCAAATTGATTGTGAAGCCAACCTCCCGGTCCAAATATCTCTCCATGTTCATTAACAATCCTCATAGCATGTTTAATGTTGTGGATAGCGTTATTTGCGAGGTCACTTCTATTCAGCTCTGCGGCTGTCATTGGCTTCGACGGCTCCAAACCCATCCGCGACATTGCCTCATTAACGGCACTTCGTTCTTTAGTGGGGACGTTGGCGATAGTGTAACCCGTCTTCGGGTCCGCGATCCATCGCGCCCAACGCTCGGCCGTTTTAGGGTCAATATTTGCTCCACTAGCCTTATATTGAGCGACAAGTCGTGCCGTCTCAGCCTTTACGGCACTTTCCTTCACAGCCGCGTAGTTTTTAGCAACTTGAGAGTCAATTAGTTTTTTCTTCTCACTTAACGTCGGGCTTTCAGCAATTTGCTGCGCGGTGAAGTACCGACTATGCTCTTTACCATCCTTATCAAACGTCACAATCCTTCCTTCAGCCAACCCCTTTTCTATGCTTTTGTTCTGACTCTCCGTCTTTCCCTCAGCCACCTTTACTTCAGTGGGAGAGGGAGGTGAAATGCCAACGTCAACACTCCAGTCCATAGTTGTTGGATCGAAGGACACCTTATGCCTTTTACCATCCGAACCCATAACTTCCTGAACTTTAGTAGCCGCACCCAATGTCGCCCGGTAGAGAGCACCCGCACCAACGTTACCATAACCAGCCGTTTGACGGCGATAAGCCTCCGCATATTGCATCTGAATTTTAGACCGTATTTCTTCGTCAGCAAGTGCCTTATCAGCTTTGGCTTGTTCAGTTTGGTAGGCACGTTGAATACCTACGTAGGCAGCACTCATTGGATCACTTTGTGCCTTGTCAAGAATCTTCATCAACATCTTATGTTGTTTAGGGTCTTGAGTCATTGTTGGGTCACCCGCGGCCATTTTAATGTCCTGCATCGTTAGCGGCTCCCCACTTTTTGCCTTGGCTTGCATTTGTTTACTGTTGATAATTTGACTAACCAACTGATTAGCCTGCGCGGCCTCTTTTTCAAAGTTTCTCTGCTTTGTCTCTGTAACAAACTGACTAAGGGATTGGATGGTGTTTCCAACAACAACCGCATCCCGTGCACGAGGACTACGGAATTGCATTCCACCGGGGTTTTGGTATGGACTAGTCCTAGCCACTGGACCTCCAGCTTGTGCAGGACCCATCATCGTAAGGCCAGGGATACTTGCACCGCTTGGTAAAGCGTGTGGAGTCATGGCTGGAGGAGGACCACCAACAACACTGGAAGTACCACTACTAAAAGGCAACGTCGTTCCAGAACCTTGCATTTGTTGGATGTAATGTGCAGCCATGCCCTGAGCCATTGGGTTGCCCATTCCAGACGTCATTGGCGGAGCCGCGTTTGGTGCGGTTGCTCCGGGTAGACCAGGGATAATCCCACGACGTTCTATATCCGCAGCTTGTTCTGCTTCTTGTTGTGTACGGAAGGACTGTTGTTGTTCTGCCATTTTACCCACCCCCGTTAACCTGAGAAGCCTTATCTTTAGAAACTAGTGAGTCCTGGAAAGTAATCAGGCGTAATTCCTCTATTGGTTAGTTGTGGCCCCGAACCAGCAGGCCAACCACTTCCGACGTTTGGGCTAGGAACATCTCCACCACTTACGTCAGGGGAACCACCAGTTGGCCCCCAACCACCCCAATCATTTGCAGCTGTGTAGGTGCCTGGGTCTTGGTTACCGCCTCCTATTAGTGTCGAATCAGGGGCACCGTCTCCACCTGGCTTCTTCATCAGCCCTTGCAACATATTCATTATACCACCACTGTTACTTAACAACCCCCCAAGAATACCACCCCCACTCTCCTTTCCCATATACTGCGGGAAGGTCGTAGCCATGCCATACTCAGTGTTTATAAGGGGATTGTACTCCGGCCTCGTCCTTATAAACTCTTGGTACATACGCTGGATGGCTTCTTGGTCCAGTCCCTGTATTCCCATACCAAACTGTTCCCCCATCTGCGTGGCACCCATTTGTCGTCCACGTGCGGCTTCAAGTGCCCTTGCTTGACCTTCCAACAACTGTGCATTTAGGTCTTTACCAGTTTGACTATAATAATCAGTAGAGGCTTTGCCATAAGGACTTCCAACTAAATTACCTCCCGCGCTCATACCCTCCTTTAGGTTGGCACCGCCTTCGGCGATCTGCCGCTGCATTGACGCAACCATCGCCTTCCACGCCTGTGTTTGGTCAATTGGAAGTCCCGTCCGTTGCATCTCTTCCATTACACCACCAGGCATTATAAACGACTGCATTATATGCTGAATGAGTTGGTTGTTTGGCGCGGTTAGTTGGCCCGGCTTCGTCGTTCCACCCCCCGGAAGTGCCGTTGTGGCGTTGAAAGGCGTTGCTCCTTTACCAGTCTGACTTCGAAGCCAATTACTAAAATCACTACTTTGTGCTGGATTGAGGGGCATACCAGCGTAGTATTGACTATTTGCAGACGGGGCATAGGGTGTTGTTGGGCCACTACCACCCCCACCTCCGGTTATTCCGGGTTTGTCCTGACTCTCCATAATCCCACCAGCAACTTTTGCCCCGGCACTAAGAAAAGGTCCGGCAATAGGAATCATCCCTAGAAGTGGTGAGGCACTTTCCAATGACTTACCTGCCATGTACTCACCTCCCCCACCAGTGGAACGACCTCCACCGGAGAAAGGCATTTGTGGGACGTTTGGCGTTGAAGGGATGCCAAAACCTCCACCATTGCCGGAGCCCATCGCGGGAAATGTTCCCCATTGATTACTTCCAAACCCTGCACCACCATAACCGCCCATGATAAAACCTCCAACACTTCGTGCACTTCGTGTTTACACCCAACCACCAATAGAGAGGTTGTTAGTAATGTCCGTATCCATAACCACGGACGATAGGACGTAAGGCAACCGTCTTACGCCACGCTTCGCGTTTGCGTCGATGCTTCATACTTTGAATAAGACCAGGTTTCTCGGGATGTTCCGGATCACCGTGCAAAAGTGCGTGAATGGCACTGGCCTTGTCGAATTCTAGCAACTCCATGAACCCCCGTTCTACGGCACTCCAGATCAAAATATCATACCAGTCAGGAAGTAGGATAATAGGAGTTAGTGCCAAATTACCAGTGTTTATTGGGTGCATCCGCAAAATCCGGGCTTGCACTTGGTAACCACGAGATGGAACCGGGGTAAAACCAATGTTATCCCCAAAACGATACCAATCACTAGGTGGGCCTTGAGTGTTGATAAAACTACTTCTATCAGCATCCTGGTAGTGGGTAACGCCCAACTGCCTTCGACGGTTGTTAGTGGGAGGATCATCCCAAATTAGCACATCCAACGTAGCCATGTTAAGTGCAATTGTTGGTTGGTCGGTTACAACGTCGTTGATAGTTGGAAGTAGAGAGTTAAAAGGGTATTCCTGAACAAGAGGTGTTAGAACGAATGGACCTCCCCACACTTCCAACTCATCAAAGTCATCGCGGTACTTTGTACCTCCCGTCAACTCAACAATAGCATCCCTCAACCATACGTAAGAGCGGGTTAGTAAGTCAGTGCGGTTGTCACACCTAATAACAACCTCACCTCCTAACGTACCAACGGTAACTTGGTCCGGATTTAGTTGAGAGCCTATTGTTGACACTTCTCTAACCTCCTCTAACTTTAGTTAGTTCAAAATGGAGTACGTAAAGCACTCCGGGTTCGTTATGGGTGCCGCTGCAATAGTCAACGTAAAGCTAGTTCCAACCGTTCTGGCCGTTACTTGCCACGGCGCCGTTAGTAGCGTGGTGTTGCACGTGACACTCAACGCCGCACCGATGGAGGAGTCGTTACTTACCTGAATCTCACTAGCGGCTGTAACTGCCGTTGTGTTCACCGTCACCGTTGTTGCACCAGCGGCCACGACGAAGCGTCCGGCCGTCGCCGAACCGCACGCTGCTGGCGAGGCGTTTGACGCGCAGTTGGTTACGGTTGTTTGTAGGTCAGTTAGCGTTGCTATTGTGCCGCTTTTATCGGGCAGCGTAAATGTACGCGTCGCCGTAGGCGTTCCAGTTACGTAGTAAAACCCCGTGCCACCTTGCCCAGTAAACCCAAGTGCCGTTGCGCCGTTAAACTGAACGTAGGTGTTAGACACTCCAGGCGTTCCACACCCACCAACGTGACTAAACTGCAAGCTACCCATACGGCTACCACCGCTTCCCATTACATTGACCATTGTCCAGTAGTCAGCGACGGAGGCCGAGCCGTTCCAACAATAGCCTTGTAGGTAATGAATAACACTGCCGTAGTTGTTGCTACTAGTGGCTGCACCTGCACCTAGCCAATACATCGCCGCCTGAGTGTTAACCGCAACGTTGGTTAGCTGCCCTTGGTGAATACCACCAGTGTCCAAAAACAGGTCGCCGTTGCTGTTGGTGTGAAGGCCGGTACCTGAATGAGCAGAGAAAGAGATGGATGGAGCGTTTGCCCCTCCTAACGGTGCTAATACGTTCCCTATCAGATTGCCGTTGCTATCTCCAGAAGGGATGCCTAGCACCTGCGTTGCTGATGTGACGTTAAGCCATTGGCGAACCGCCCCTACGGCGGTCAAGGCAGTAGTTATTGGGTTCGTTGTACCGATGATGTGGTTCTCGGCTATCGTTACATCGATGGTGGAAGTGTCTGCCTGAGCCGCTAAAACGCCATCGTAGGCTCCATATATATTGTTCCCCTTAATCTGTATACCACTAGACTGCGGCGTCAAGGCGTTTAGAATGCGCACGCCATGACAAGTGCTGCCACTAAGCACGGTGTTGTAGCTAATCGTGATGTTATTAGTCTGTGAAGGTCCACCATAGTAGCCAACAAACACACCATGACAACTACCAGTGGCTCCACTGATGTCGATCACGTTGTTCGACACCCCCGTGTTTTGTTGTGGACCAAGGCCAACGCCTCCGTTGCCACCGGCTACGATAATTGCTGAGATGTCAGCACCGGAGGTGGTTATGGTGTTCGCTACTACTGAGTTGTTCTGTCCTTGTAGCAAAGTAGTACCAATTAAGGCTATTTCACCGTTGGTTAAGGTGTTACCCGTGACGGACGTGTCAGCAACCGGTAATTCCATCCCACATCGCTGCCCGCATCTAGCAGCCCCGTTAAGGAACGTGTTGCCTTGAATGGTGCCGCCTACGATAGCTACTGAGTAACCACTTCCACCAGCTAGCCCATTAGCATCCGAGGTGTTGCCTTGAATGGTTACGTTCTGAAAGAAACCGCCGGCAAAGCCTTGGAACAATTCGACGGCGTACTCGGTGGCCGTCGTGTTTAGGAACTTGTTGCCAGTTATGGCGATGTTCTTCGCCGGGTCGGTATTGTTCTGCGTCATGCTTAGAGCGGCGTACACGTTAGTGTTAAGCAAGGACCAGTTGGTCACGCGGTTGCCGCTAAACGTTAGATTTTGGACAAGGCCAGAACTAGCCACAGCACTTTCACCCAACGTGCTAAATTGGCTGTCGGTCACCGATACATCTGATGGGTAGGGCACGGCTTCGTTGTAGCCATGGATGGTGACTGGACGTCCCTTCCAATTGACGAACTTCATATCCTTGACCTTAACGAAGGACGGAGCGCTGGTAGCCGTCCCTTTAACGTCCACGAACGCCACGCATGTCCAAAAGTGGTCACAAGGTGCTGTTTGACCAACGTAGTTGCCGTCAACGGTGCCGTTTTGGAACGTCACGTTTGATGCAACAGTCGTTCCATCCGTAAGCCGCCACATTGGACTAGTTGCCGTCGTACTTCCAGCCATGCCCCCACTTTGCGCGGCAAGTTGCACCGTTGCAGTGCCAAAATCAATTAGGTTATTACCAAGGGCTATATTCGCTGGTGCCACTACGTAGGTGCCCCCCTGTGCCCACCTTAAACTATGACCATTGGTTAGGGTTATTGGTGTTGTCCACGTAGTACCACATGCTTGACTAACCGTAATCTCCGCGGCTACACCAACAACTGATATGTCAGCAGCATTGACCTTCGTGCCACAATCACTTCCAGAAAACGTAGAAGCATTTACCGACACTTCCGGAACGGCCTTACTACTTACGTTAACAACCGACCTAACAACGGCAAATTTGGCAGATGACGTCTCGAAGACGTACTGCCCTGGTGCCACACACACACTATAGTTGCCATTAACATCCGTGGCACCACTACTTATAGGGTTAGTTCCGCACGTCCCATTTGTTAAAACTGGGTAGATGGTTGCTTGGGTATTGCAAGGTGTTGTTGTTGATGTCGGAGCCGTGCAAACACGGATGGCGCCATTTGCAACGACGACGGCACTTCCCTGCACGTTTCCAAGCATGATACCACTTTGCGGCACGAGTTGTCCAAACGCTTTTAATGGAATAAAAGCAGCTAGAGCAATAACGATGGTTAATAACAGCAGCCTTTTCAACATTTTTACAATCCTCTTACGGTTGTTAGTGAACAAATAACTGTAGTTTAACGTTAGGTTGTGTGGCACGAAGGGTTACATGCGTTGCCGTATGAGAGGTGGAGCCGTTATAGACATCAACTGGTCCATCTTTCTGCTTAACATCTATTCCTGACGGGATAGTACCTAAACCATGCTCCAGCGAAAAGTCCGTGTTAGGCGTAGCTGGAGTTGTAACTGTAAGCCAAGAACCTTTTATGTTCCCTGGCGAAGCCGGTGTTCCATCATCCTGACTCGGTGTTCCATACTCTATCCCACCATTTATGGTCCGTTCAAGATCACTCCATCTACCCACCTCGTGGGTTTTTGTCTCTTTTGGACGGACGTTGGCATCAAATCTCATCCTTCTTCACCTCCTCCACTATGTGGTGGGTTACCACCATACGTTGGGGTTATCTTCTGTAGAATGTCAATACCTTCCTGCCCTTGAGGAGGGTTACTACCATACATAGGAGCCACACTAACCCAACCAGTCAGCCCTAACCAAGTTATTAGTTGGTAATAGGCGTCCCACGTAAAAAGTTCAGGTGGTAGTGGGTGTGCGTCCGTGCCAAAATTCCAAAAGTCAGGGGATGTCACGCTAGATGTCCCTAGACTTTGTTCGGTTATGGAAGTGTCCTCTTCAGTTAGTGGCACATACGTGTCAGTGGGCGCTTCCGGCGGCACATACGGCACTGGTTCCCCACTTTCCTCATCAATAGTAATTGTTGACGTCTCCCTAACCTCACCACCGCTACTATAAGTAGGAGCAAAGCTATTCATTACAAATGGCACGCCAGCATCTCCACTAATAGTCATCTCTACCAACTCCCCCGCTAGGTTAACGGGTAGGATGGTTTTATACGTCTTCCCCATCCTCGTGCCCTTCAACTTCGTTGAACCAAACGTGAAAACCTCATCCCTCTCGTTCTCAAAAGTTAGGTTAATGTTGGCATCTCCTTCGTAGGTGTATTGGAGACGCAACTTCTTCGTAACAGATGAGTGCCGCGGATCATCATATTGCATTTGCCCAGTTTTTATAAGCCAGGGTTTTTCACTCCATCCACTAAAGTCAAACATCTTCAACGTTCCATCCCCAAAGGCAACGACGACGTTGGTGAAGGGATTGTCATTATTTAATGTAGCAGGGGTCCACTCTTGAGTTGCAACGGTTCCAACCAAATCCGCTACACGAACCACGGTTTTTGTAAGAAAATTACCTATGCAAGAGGCAAGGCCATTTATCGTCCATCGCGTCCAATTCATCTCATCAAGGTTAAGAATCCAAATAGCTACACCTGGAATAACCAACCAATAAGCATTGAATGGGGTGCCGTTTATGTTCATCGTCACGAAGCCAAAACCATCACTAAAGGCACCCGGTTTCGTGTAGGTTCCTTGCGTAGCAGCTAGGTCACTAAAAATGTACTGACGAGCACCTGATTTTGCGCGGCCTTGTAAAGGCATATCACCTATAGGTTGGTGGGAGGCACCATCGAACATGTACACATTATCCTCCCCAACATAAAGGCATGAGGTTTCACCATTAGCAGCTAAAGTGCGAGGAATGGCCAATCCTTTTGAACGCGATGAAATTGGTTGGAAAAAGAATGGTTGAAGGCCATTCCCCGTTAATTGCATCTTTACAAAACCGAACTGTTGGAAAACGAAGCCATACAGTCCAAGCTTCATACCTCCGCGAATGGGACCAAGATCATTAAACAAGTCGTTGGTCCCACTACCAAGGGACGTCCAATCCAGCGGTTCTCCAACGCCACTCCAGTGTACCCTTTGGTAAGCGTGACCCCCTTCTTCTATCGTGTTAAGTGCTATTAAATGGTTACCAAATTCAAACATATATCTTGTGGGAGGAGCAATTGTCTCCACCTTAACTGGGTCCCACGCGGTTTTCAGGATTTTGGTAGCCCCATTCCACACGTAGATAGGATCAACCCCATTACTCATACACACTTGCTGTCCCACAACCGCGAAGGACATAAACTGTTTGTTGTTGCCATGAAGGAGGACGTAAAGGCGAATCCACCCTGAAGGACTGTTGAAGTACACCTGAGTGTTGGTCGTGGCAACTTGAAACCGATCCTCTCCACTTCCATAGAAGTCGAAGAAACCAGTCCAGTTCTCATAACCTCCCCCAACTTGACCATGCATATTGTCGGTTCCAAGGTCCTTAACAACCCCCGTCAAACCAACAACCGTTCCACTTAACTGCCGTACGGTTACTAGGTAAGGGGCCGTAACTGGTAGGATGCCGCTCCACGGTGTAGCCTGTTGGCAAGTTCCGAAGGCAGGACGCACCCTCGCGGCTCCTAGACGGAACATGATGTTATCGGCATCAGCGAAGCCTAGCTGTTCAATAGCCTCAAGTGGCGCTTCACTTTGAATGCCACCGAACGGCCCACTAACCGGAAACTCAGGCTGTTCACCGTTTTTTAACTGTGTAGACATCTTACGGGGTTACCGTCCCCATTGCTACGTAAAACATAACAATACCATTATCAATGATTGAAGCCTCATCTGAACAAACAAGCGTCAAAACGTAACCGTTGTTAGTTAGTGAAGTTGCGTGGCAAATAACCCCACGGTGGGCGTTTGTGCTCGTAGCGTTTGGGATAACCGCGAAGCCAGGTGATACAGAAAATGCTGGATTAAAAACTCCATTAACCGTAACCATGTACGTCGCCGCACCGGAAGTTGCTGGGGTTTGTCCCCACTGTGCCATAAAAAATTCAATAGGGTTACCATCCCCATCCCACGCTATTGGAATTTTAATGTAGCCAGTCCCTGAAATTGGATTCCTAGGACCAATAAAGGACTTCACAAACGACGTTGTTGCCACTTTAAGGCTATTATCGGTTAACGGCTGTTTCGTTGCGAAGGTGGCACCGATGTTGTCGGGAAGGGTAACTGGAAGGTTGCTATTGGTCAATTGAGTGAAGAGTAGTGGCGTCACCTCCGTATAGGCACCATTAGCCACCATATACATTTTGCCAGAGGCGGCGTCAATATATGGAACGGGACCAAAGCCATTTTCAAGGAAGTTGGAGGGCGGACCACTTCCAATAAACACCCCAAGGCGATCTTGAACATCCTGACGAAGTATCCTAATCGCCGCCGATAGGAGGTTTGCGGCCATGTTGTCCGAAGGGTTATCATTATTGTTCCACACGTTAGTGAAAGCCACGGCCTTGCCTCCTAATAGTTAAAGAGTTTCAACGAACTCTTCTGCTCTTTTCCCAATATCTTGCCTGTACTTCATCCCATTGAGGAAAATATTGCCTTTTATGTATTCAATAAGTTGGTGTCGTAAAATCTTGATGTTAGTGCCTTTTTTTGTAACCGTTAGCAAATAGCCATTTTTAGTGGCTACACGATAGCTATACTCCCCACTTTCCTCATCTTTAATCCGCCGGAAGTTGTACAAATGGATATGTTCTTTTTGGGAGTCGGTAAAGTCCTTAATAGGAAGTCCGTCTCTGCCAAGAATCCACAACCTCTCCCCACTAGAAGTGCCAAGTGGTTCAACATCAACCTCAAGGGGAAAAGGCTTCGCAACTACACACATTACCATTCCGACGCCACTATAAATCTCCACCGGAACGTCCTTGCCGCGTGCAAGTGCGTCTAGGATAGTACCTGGGTCGACGTTAAGCCCTTCCATAAACTCATAGGAAGTGGCAGGCATTCCGAACCTCATCGTCGGTTCAAGAGCCACAATCTCATCCTTGTCGGTTATAATGCAGTTGATGTTAAAAACACCGCGAAAGTTAAGATCCTTTAACCTATCAATGATTTTAGGACGAAGTAGGATCTTTTTGAAAAGCGGAACATCTTCCGTACAGCCAACGAAGGCCGTCCCCATCTCCCCACACGTCTCTCCCAACCCACCATCTGCCTCTTTTTTCTCTTCGAAGTCAAGGAAGCCAACAACCTTTCCCATTGCGTTTTCCATGAATTTATGTCCGTTGAAAAACGCGGTGGCTCCAACCTCTGTTCCTTCAACAACCTCCATTAAATCACAATCAAACTTCCCATACTCCGCTTCATTCCACCCATGTTGGAGTTGTTGCAGATGGTAAAGCAGGTCGGTACTACCATCAAACTTACCCAAATAGGAGATAGACTTAGGCGCGTCACCATTCTGTTTGAGTATCCACCTTCTATCAGAACGAACCTCCACGAATCGTATCGCAGATTTAATGTCGTGGAAGTTACGAGACTCCACTTGTTTAAACCCTGCGCTTTTGAACCACCGTTGGTTGAGTTGGCGTTCGTTTTCAAGCTCGTCTCCTTGTTTTGTTCCGCCAACCACCGCTTCACCTTCACCACGAAGCCAGTCCTGCAAACCACCAAATGATGTGGAATCAAAAACCCACACATACCCTTTATTTAGGTACTCATGCCAATCATCCGTTCTATCAACAATGCCATCTCCAATGCTTTTGTAGTCCTTCTCCTTAATGAACAAATGAATCTCATGACCATAAACGTCGTGGAGATAAGTGGCAAGGTCGACCGTTTCACCGAATTCACTGTAAAAGACGAATTTCACGTCAAGAAGCCTCAACTAACAACGAAGTCAGGAACGGACGAAGTTAGGTATAGTGTTAGGGACGATGGTAGACAAGAACCTTAGCCCCTGCTGTTAAAGCACCTAGGCGTAGCCCACCAGTAACCCACCCAATTTTTCCACTCCTAACCGTCCTTAAGTCAGCAGCTCCATTCTCCGCCCACACCAACTTACCGGCAGCGTTTACAACGGTACATGCGTCAGCATCTGCTGTGTAGTCAACGAACTCGAAGTGCTCCACCTCTGTGTTAGATGGAAGGACAACTGTTGATGTAACCATATCAAGAACCCAAGGATTCGTACTTATGTCATTTGCCATCCTTAACCTCCTCTAACCCCAATGAATCTACCACTTCATTGTATTGTGTCCAATCAACCCCCAACATTCCCGCCATTAGTCGTTCAACCACGGTTGCAATCATATGAGCATCGTGGTAGGGGGCCTTAAAGTCGTCCCCCGGCTCTCCACTACCCTTGTAGTTCATATCAAAAGCATCAATGGTGTCTTCACTAACCCCTTGGTGTTTAGTAAGTCCCCACTCCACAAATTCATGAAGTGCCACTAAAAACTCATACCTCCAATCCCCCATACCGCTAATGCGGATGTTAACCACACCACCACCGTTGGTGCGGTAGTCACCGACTGTGTCGTACCTTTGCTTCTTATGTGGGATTGTGTGGATTACGACCCTATTCATATAGTTAACCTGCACTTACGGTGACAACCCCAGCGTTGTTCCACAATGCTCCGACGTTATGCGGGTCTACCACTGGAAGATCAACTAACTTAACATAACCTTCGAAGTGGGTTGTGTTGGTGTGGAGTGAGGTTAGTGGCGGATTTTGTAGGGCACTAATGTCCTGCGTTGGTGGGCCAGTTAGTGGTGGATTTTGCAGTGGCACGGTTGTTACCTCCATTTCATAAATAACTTCCCCAAAGGGGAAGGTTATAGTTCCGTATTGGGAACTAGTAGTTTTCAGTCCAATCAACATCACCACCATCCTTCAACTGTTCAGCAATGTCAGCGTCTACGCGGCCATCTCCCAACACCTCCACAATGATCTTATCCCTTTGCCACATGATGGGGTTGTCCATGTCCTCCGAACACTTCAAAAGGCCGTTTTGCCATTGTAGTTCTCCTATGCGGAAGTCGCATCCACATATGTCACATCGGTGAAGCGGTCCGATTAGAATACCTCTTTGTAATGGCACTTCATGCCTCCTTCTTCAAATAGGGTAAAGGCTGTTTAGAAGATGAACAGCCCCTACCAAATTGCCTCTACGGTCCGTTGCTGCCAAAAGTTCCCCACCACGTACCAACCCCTGTGCCAAAACGCATCCGGCTGATCGTTTTCAGGGAGTACGTATCAAAGTCATCCGAGTAGTCATCGGACAGTTCCTTACGGTTGTAGAAGGTCATCGTATGATCTTCCTTGTCCGGGAGAAGGAACCATGCTGTCTGGCTCGTCAAATAATGCCCAACGAAGTAATGCAAATCCTCGTTTAGGACACTGTTGATTTCGTTGTCGGCTGTGTAGGGTTTATGCGGACTCCCTAAAATCTCCCTCGCGATCCACTTGTTCTCCGGTGCAATGACCAACAACCTCGGACGCATGAGGATTGGCATACCCATTGAGTCAGGCATCCTCTCGAAGAGGTTTATGGCATATTGTAAAGCAGTGATGGACAGGTCAAGGTCAATACCGACTGGGCGGTTTGGAAATGTTCCAGCCGACGCCACATACGGCGTAGCCCCTGGTGCAATTGCGGTCGCCTGTGCTCCGCCCATCAATGGGTGACTAGTGTTGAAAAGTGAGAGGCCGTCACTAACAAGCGTTGTTGTGAAACCTAGGTTCAATAGATTCCACGCAGCCATCTCCTTCGTGAAATGGGCGCTTCGCGACAAACACTTCGGCACCTGCTTGATAACGCCGAGTTGGTCGTCCTCATAAAGTTCCCACGATGAACGGACACCAAGAGCATAGGTATAGTTAATGATTCTCTTAGAACCACCTTCTATTGCATCTTGATACTCCGTCGACTCCCCTTCAGGCTTCTCAGGCATTGGTCCAAGACCAGCAGCCTCGAACGTGTCTTGGAAAGCTGTATCCGTTGACTCCACATTGAAGATGTGGGTATACTCTGGCTCCCGCAACTTCAAATTCCAGTGGAGGAACAGATTGTGAAGACCTGGGGCCATTAACTGTGCCCACTCGCCACGAACCATCATGATTTGTAACCCTCCAATTTCTTGTTAAAATAGGCTGTTTCCTCTTTGGAGAAGCCAAAGTTGGAAAGTCCCTCAAAGAGGTAAGACAGGGCAAAGCCCGAAGGGTTACAAAAGCTGCTGTTGTGCGGCTGGAATGAACGAAATTCGAACGCCGCGTGTCTTGTCCCAGTTGTCGAAACCTTGGACGACAACAACCGCGGAGGCGCCAGTCTTCGTTTTATCCACGTACCAATGACCATCCGAGTCCTTGGTAAGGCCGTACTGCTTTGTCAGGTCGGTGACAGCCGTCGACTGTGCTGGACCAACTTGTGCGCGGAAGACAGTTGAAGCGTCGCTTGTATCAACCCCAATGCGGCCATCATTTAATGGTGCACCCATTGGAATTTTAACCGCAAAGGGTTGGTTTACGACTTTCCCATAGGTTAGAGTTTGTGGAGTCCCGATGGTTGTTAGGTTGGAGGCGTCACTCTTGGAAACCCCAGCTATGCCACTTGCAACGGTTGTACCATCCCATTCAACAACCCCACCCGTCGATTGCTTAACCATAACCGGGGCGCCGTCAAGAAATGTTTGGGCGGCATCCTCTGCCAACCTACGATGATCGGGCTGTTGTCCGACCACACTACGTGTTGCTTGTATCAAAATTGAGGCCATGCCTCCCCTCCCTTTGGGACAACGTACCGTTTTTGGTTGTTATTCGTCGTTAAAGTCATCCCGAAGTTCTTTCGACGTCGGGTTAAATGGTTGCAACTTCCGTGCAAGGCGTGATGGGATGTTACGTTCCTCCGCGGCTCGCATAATCTGTTGGTTACCACTGTCGACCGTTCCAGCCCTTTGTGTCGCTTGTATGGCTGTCTGATCCTTGTACTTTAAGGCCGCACGATAATCCGCTCGACTAATTTTCATCAAGATGAGGTCGCCGTTTACGATCTTCGTTCCCCCATCTTTAACAAACATCTCAGAGACAGTCCCTTTAATGTCGGCTGGAGTGGCATTTACGTAACCCTGTGAGTGAGCCTGATCGTAACGAAGGGATGAAGGGCCGTCGGCGGTTATTACCTTCATGTTTATGGCACGAAGAAGTACCTCAGGACTTTTCGGTTTCAGGTTGAAGAACCCCTCTCCCATACTAAGCGGCTTCGCCACAATGGTCTCATCAAACAAATCTCCCCGGTTTAGACGACCCCGACCAACCGACACTGCCTGCCGTGTAGCAAACAGAAGGTCCTGGTTATCAACCGTCTGGTGAGGTTTTTCAACCTCTATTGCAGCCTCTGGTGGTTGTGGTGCCTTACCAACTTGAACCGATGGCGAGGACGGGGTTGGTGTGTTTGGCCGCGGTTGGTTAGTGGTAATGTCGTTAGCCACGAACTGTCATCTCCTTCATCGCCTTTAGATAATCGGCGTCTTTTACGCCAAAACCCTTTGCGATTTTCTTCTGTTCGGTGGTCATGGTCGGCTCTACTTCATCAGGACGTGGCCCACCACCACCACCAACACCCCCCGCACTCTCAGAGAAGAACTCCGACTTCTCAGAGGCCATCTTTAGGATGTCGTTACGGTGTTTGCCTGCGATGTTGTCGAGGGCGTTCATCCACGTTTGTGGCATAGCCTTGTAGTGCGGATCGACCGTCGTCATGACTTGTTCAATCTCTGTACTGTACTTATCCCAGATTTGAGCATCGACGCCCTTCAGGGACTGCCGCGCAATGAACTTCGCACTCTCTGACTGATTACTAAGCATCATCATAGCATACGGAGCCATGCGCTCGTTGAATGCAGCATTTTCGTCGTCGAGGAATGATGTTGGACCTTTCGGCGCCTCACGTCTCTCTTCTCGTTGTTGAGGAATTCGCTGTTCAAGGTTGGCTATTTGCTGACGAAGTGTCTCAGCTTCATCACTCTTCCCTTGAAGTTCAGTTAGTTGGTCCTTCAACCCCTGAACTTCCTTCGAAGCGTTAATGGCGGCTACTAAGTCAGCGGCCTCCATACCTTTCAACTCTTCAGGTAATTCCTCACCTTGTCTCTTAAACCATGGTAGCGCCATACTTCAATGACCTCCCTCTTTTTTATGGCTCCTTAGTTGTTCATGAAGCCTAAAAACCTTATCAATCCCCCGCACTTCCCCCTGAAGTCGGTACATCTCCTTCTCATCCTCACTATCAATTAACTGCTTAACTAGGTCAATCCTTCGCAGCACTAAATACTCCATAAAGGCGACCGTGCAGTCATCCTTATACCACTCAAGCATCGCGGATGCCCTGTTTAGGAGCTTATCTACGTGAGCCATTCAACCCCCACAAAATAACCGCGAATACAAACACAACCAACACAACCAATAAAATGTCACTCATTGTGGCCCTCCAGTTGGTGGTGGTGTGAAGTTCTGAAGTATAGCTGATGTGGGATTACCTGCCACCTGTATAGCAGGCATTGTGGTAACACCATTTGGTACTAGTGGTGCACCTGGATGTGCTGTTTGTCCATTACCCGGAACAGGAGGTTGTCCCCCAAGAGCCCCAACCCACTGTACTTTAGTTGGCATTTCTGGCACATCCGGCACATACCGCGTAACCTCATCATAACCAAAATGCCTAAAAACCTGTTGCATCAAAGCGTTGGCACTTTCAACTGCCTTAGTCATATACCCCTTAATTTCAGGAGGTGCAAATTGGTTACTAGCTGCCCCCAACATTTGAGCGATCATTTGATGGTGTTTTTGCATTAACCCTGAAAGCATCAAATCCGCTTGTTTTTCAACCTCTCTATTAACAGAGGCAGTTGAGGCATAAACTGGAAGGGTCAATAGTCCTCTTTTATATAATTGTAGAGCTTGTTGGACCATTACCCCCATCTTACCATATTTTCGGAAGCGTTCCTCATCGTCCGCTCCAAACTCTGATTCCTGACGTGCAATAATTCGTCCGAGTTTCGTGTGAGCGTACCTAATGTCCGTAATATTGAGGTCCGTCCTAGTATTACCCTCTTGAAGAAGCGAAAGTGTACCCATACTAGAGTAAACACCGCGCTTAGACATAACGCCACTTCCCATCCCTTGTATCGGGGCACTGACACCACTCCTTTTTTCAGCAAGTTCTAGGGTTAGTTGTTCTTCTTCAACCGACATTTGGTTCGGTTGTCCACTATTAACCGCCTCGAATTCATCTTTCTTTGCGGGGATTAGACACCCAGGAAATGTGCGGAACCCTTTTTGAAGTTCACTATCCGGGTCCGCACGGAACATATTCATTGCAATCGTTGCGTTGTCCCGACGTTGATTGTGGATCGTTGAAACTTCTTCTTGAAGCATTGAAAGCGTTTCGCAGAAGCCGTAGCCGAAAAAGAAATCATCCCGATAGAAAAGCCGTGCGGCGACGAAGATGTCGTCTGGGTAGTACTTGTGGTAGATGCGAAGTATTTGGTCATTCAGCGGGTTGTACCACGCCATCAACTGAACATACCGACGGCCTAACTTATACGTATAATGACATTCATAAACATCATACTCCGCGTAGCCATACGTCCCTGTTTCATAACCTTGTTGTGTCCTTGCACCAGCATCTTGCTCTTGCATTTGTGCTACGTAGTTAGGAGACGTCCTATCCGGGTGTCCTTTCATCTTATTAACAGCGGTGCGGTCGTAAATCCCCATCCACGCCCGCTCTTCTAACTCATCCCATTGGTACCGAATGCAATGGTATTTAAAGCGTGCGTTTTCCACGGTTTTACTATTAGGTGGCAACCCGAAGTCTGTGAATGGTATCTTCTCCGGCCTGCTCCCACTATACCTTACACGTCTATAATAATCCGCCTTTCCCAACCCATCGCTACTAGACGTAGCAACATCTTCAACCTCCCTCATGCGTGGGCACTTCACGGTAGAAGTTCCGAAACGAATTGTCTCCCCCATCCACTCATGATACACGCGGTACAAATCAAGCTCGGATGGTTCTATGCCGATGTACTGCATATGCTCTTCAAACGCTATCCGCATCTTCTCGAATAAACGTGCTTCATCATGTTCTCCAATAATCTTCGCAACCCATAAAGGCTGTGTCTTGAAAACAGCGGCCATCACTCTAGCTAACAACGTGTCGGAGTGAATGGCCGCTACTGGGATCACGATGTTGGAAGCATTGTGAAATGGAAACTCCCTAACCGCCATTGCAGGTGTTGCTTCGTAGGTCTTCCTCCACATCACAACCTTATTCGTTTGGAGTTCTTGCAATCCACTACGAATAGCCGTGACCTTGTCCTTCAAGAAGCGTTTCATCTTCTCGTTTTCGGACTCGACCAATGTTACTTTAACCTGCTCAATCACTTGTCCCTCTCCGAGAACTTCTAGTAACTAAACACCCCATTTTTGTGGGTGGTTATTTCCTTTCATTAAGTTGCTTAACCGCTGCGGTTGGAACACTATTTGCCAACATCGTCGTCTTTTGCTCACTCCCACGGGTTGTGCCGTAGAAGTAAGTAGCAGCCATAATAACAAGCGTTGATAAGGACCCAAATGCACTGTAGATGATTGCGCGGTTGTCGGGCGGAACTGGGTACTTAAACAACCAATGAAGAAAAAAGGCAAAAACCATCAGTAAGAGGTAAAAGCCAACCTCAGGGGTATAATCCTTAACAGCTATCTCCCGCTGTCTAGCGGACCCGCGATCTTCGACAGCAAGTTTCTCCAAATCTGTTTCACTTTGGATGTTAAGTTTTGCCATTGTTTCTTTGAAATCATTATCAGCCTCCTGGACTTTTAGTAATGTGTCAGGGTTACTCATCAACGGCGTTACGGCGGCGGCAAGCGCGGCTTGGTCGTTGGGGTCAGGAACTTTGTCCTGAAGCCCCAACTTGTTAACCAGGACGGTAGCGGCTGCTCCGCACAATGGGCCACCAAGAGCCGTCCCAATCATTGGAGCAACGCTACCTACCAACTTCTTGAAATCAAAAGCCACTTATCCACCCCAAACCCAATTTTATGTCCCTGACTGTGCCGACGGAGGCGCAAGAACGGTAGTTTCCTGGTCGATCTTTGACTGAAGTGCCTGAAGTTGCGTGACGACTGTCTGTGCGTCCTCCGGTGAGATCGAACCGCTGTTGTTGTCGATTGATGCCTGAAGTTTTGTCGTGACTGCCTCAATCTCCGCTGATATGCTTGTTCCCAGGTTGTTAACAGCCGCCTGTAAATCCGTCAACGCGCTCATAATTTCTCCCACTTTTGTTGTTTCTTCGTTTTGTTGCGTTTTTACTGCGTTTATCACCGCTTGTTGCCCAGCTAGGACCTCATCTAACTTCCTAAGCATCAACCAATCATTAAACACTACTTAGCCTCCGTTCCCATACTTGAGGGGCTTTCATGTCTAAGTGAGTGGAGTGGACGCTGCGCGGTGCCATATTCGATGCCGGTTTCTACCCTAATTGACACCAACTCCTTGTTTATAGAGTCAATCTTGTCAAAGATTGCCTTGTTACCCTCCTTTAGGTCGTTAACCTTCTCCACAAGAGGAGCATTTTGGAGACCAACCATCTCCAAAACCTCCTTCCGAGAAACTGCGTCACGTTGGTAGGCGTTCCACCACGCAACATACGACAATAAAATAGCAACTAAGAAGCTAATAGATGCCGTAACAACATGCCACATCACCTTATCGGAGAAGCGTCTCGGCATTTCACGTTTATAAAGCACTACTTGCTTCCCATTCTCTTCTGCCATACACCATCCATCAAACTCTGTGCACTTTTTACGGTGTTACTTGCCACTACCGTTGAGGTAACCTGCCTTCCCATCATTGAGGCAAAGTGGTTAACCGCTTGACGCTGTGCCCCGGCACTATACGGTGCACCCACTAAATTACTCATCTGACGATTTAAGGCAAGCATTTGCTTCCTCGTCTTTTGGTTCATTGGATTACGAAGCAACTGAGGAACATACGCTAACGCGTCGAGGATGTCAACGTAAGTGCCACGCGGAAAGCTGTTGTATTCAGCAAGGAAGTCCTGATGTTTCCGCTGGACCCACAACCGCCCAAATTCCGCGATTGGGCTTAATGTATCACGGATGCGGAACTCTTTCTTATGACTGAGGGAACCATCAGCTAGCTCTACCTCACCTTTCAACTCCTCAACCTTCAACCTCCAACCCGTCTGCTGACTTAAAAACTCAATATGATAAGCCGCGAAGCCTTGACCCGCGGATGTTTCGAAGCCAATCCTATGTAAACCCCACCTCTTGGCTATTGCAAATATCTGTTGGAAGTAGGCATCATATGAACACTTCTGTGCCCAACAATCCAATAGGTAGTAGTTACCTTCGTCGTTCATCCCCACAACAACTATAGAGTGGCGACATCGCCCCTGATCGGCATTTTTACTATGCGTTGGGTCGCTAACCATAACAATACGAAGATGACTAACTTTACTATCTTTAACAACAACCCCATCCTTAACCTCATGGGTTAGAAAACGCTCCGCCGTTGTGTGATTTACTTTGACTTTAAAATAGTTGAGCCAGTCCTCCTGAAAGTCGGCGTCTTCTGGATTACATGGGTTGTTGAGGTATTGACAACTAAAATGATAACTTCCCAGCCTTTTCTTTAACTTCTCTAGCTTTTCCTTACTAAACTCCTCCGGGAATATCGGAACACCATAGGGATGTAAAGAACAACATCCACCAAGGGCGGCATGACTCTCCCACTTAAACCACGGCTCATGCTCCTTAACATAGCTGTTAAGGTCATGGAAGGACCAGCGGTTACCTATAAGTAGCTCATCACTTTCATGCTGTGCGTCATCCTCATCAAATACACCCACCAACAACCGATGATATTCAATGGTCTTCTCCATCACTGACTGACTCTCTATAGCCTTCCTTCCGACGAGGTCATCTTGTAAAAGGAGCCCGTTGTAATGTGTTGACTGAAGTGCTCCTCCAACTCCAATAAAGTCAAAAGTGCCTTCACCATGCGGGTTAGGTTGGCTTCCGGGTATATGGATCTGAAGACTAGTATCTGTCCATCTCTCCGCGCTAGTTGGGATAATTTCAGGATAAAACGTACGGAAGAAGGCGTTACTTTCAAAATGTCGACGTATACGTGTTCCCAACTTTCGGGCATTCTTATCAGTCTCCGATACTAACAAGTTGCGTTTATAGGGGTTATGTATTTTACGCATCCAACGAATGAATTCGTCAATCGTGGCGTTGCCACGTTCATCTTCACAGCGGAAAATGCCTAATTGGTGGTAAAGGCGGAACTTATCCTCATCTTGGTCACCAAACGGCAGAACCCTCCAAATAGGCATACCTTCGCAAGCTATTGTCGTTTTAAAGTGGTCGCGAGGATACTCTTTACCATCCTTTAGGTGCTCTTTCTCCAACGACTGACAGATAGGAAGATGGAGTGTTGGAGTCATCCTTCTTCGCTTTAAGATCATTTTTATGAGGTAGAAGGACGAGCCGTAACCATTGAGCCGATGTCTCCACGCCTGCTCCGCAGGAGTTACCAACACCTGATTACCAAGGGCATCCACTTTCGGACAGCCCCTGGCATCTAGTTCAAACATCGACAATGGCTCAAATGCTTGCATGGTTGGTTATTTGTTCGTCCCCGCCGACTCTGTACCAACCTTCGCGGTGTCACTACCGGGTTTTGCAGCAGCGGTGTTTGTGTTACCAGGTGTTCCTGTGACGACGCCGGCACCGGTGGTTGTCACTGCCTTGTTCGAAAGACCTGCCTTGACCTTCTCTTCTTCCGTAAGTTCAACGGTTTTTGGATGACTGTCGCATTGGGCACTTCCTTGACGTCCCTGCCAATCCTCTCGATGGGAACCAAGCCCACACACCGCGCAGTAAACAATCTCCGGTACGGCTCCTTGTTGTCCCTTCGCGGCGTTCAACTTACTCTCAGCGACTGTTTGGGCAATAGCCTTATCGTGTTCAAGTTTGAACTGTCGTCGCTTCTTTGCCGCATCATCTGTAACTTGCTGTTGTTTCTGGTCGTTGGTTTGTTCAACCATTACCGTTGACCCAACCGTGGAGGTTGGTTCTGGTTTATTAGCGGTCATATTCGTCGTCTCTGCCATTTTCTCCCCCTTGTTGCTTCTTTCTTTCTTTAAAAATCTGCTTTGTTGTTGGGTTGTTGGGTTGTTATGGTAAAGCCTTCTTCTTTTTGAACCTCCCCTTACCCGCACTTCGCATTGAAGCGGCGACGGCCTGATCCTTCGGATGTCCGCTCTTTATCATCTCACTGATATTCTTCCCAATGGTCTTTTTACCTGTTCCCTTTTTAAGCGGCACGAAGTGCCTCCCTTCTTTGTCTTTTACAACCGTCGTTCACTGTCCTATGTCCCCACTGTTAGATGTAAAAATCATGCCCTCCCACGCTTTTAACGAACCTCATGCTTTTCGCCCACTCCGGGAGACCAGTTCCATTCCCTTTAATCATAGACGCGGCAAAGTAGTGCGTAGCCCCTTCAACGAAGTCAGGATTATCCGATCCATCGTAGATGGCATTCGCCAATAATATAACTTGATAAAAGTCATGTAGATCACCGTCGAACGGCCACACTCCCAACTGGCTATCCCCAATAAGGTCGTTTGAATGTCGTTCAATAAAGTCTTTTGGGAGCGGCACCGCTTTCATAGCCTCTCGCTCCTCAACAACTTTTTTGATGCTCTTAAAAGCCGTCATCGATGAATACTGCCACGGTTGTAGGATGATTTGACTATACGTTTTTGCAAATTTGTTAACGCGGTTGCGGATTGAATGACCCACGGCTCTCATACCAGCAAGCCCGGAACCCCGTGCCTCCCGCCACATTACAAGTGCGAGAAGAAACTTTTGGTAATCATCACCCGACACTTAACTCCCCCCGCTTCGCTCGGCTTTGGTTTCTAGTAACCCACATAAAAGGACTTTCTTTCAACTAGCCCGCCCTTCGTAGTTAAAACCGCCCCGCCTCTACATCGAAAAGCTGTAGCTGTTCCACTATTTGTGGTGGCACTTTCGTTTGCGTTTGCTGCATTTGTGGTGGTGGTGGTTGGTTGTGGGGTGGTTGTTTTGTTGTTACCTCATCTGCAAGAAACGACGGCGGGTTCCCGCTGAGCACGACATTTATGTCATCAACCGCATAAAAGGGCTCCTCGTTGTTGTTATGAGGGTCGTTGTTGTTATTGTTACCATTTGGGTTGGTGTTTGTTAGGCCGTTTTGGTTTGGGTTGTTAGTGGCGTTGTGGAAAGTGGCCTTCAGTTGTTGGGTGACTCTGGTGGCCTCAACTGTCATTCCTTGCAGCAACTCACCAGCATTTTGTGGATTGAAAGTCCCAACCGTAGGCGCGGTTCCACCTTGCTGGCTGTTGTTTTTACTCGATAAGAGGCACTTATCAGGATCACGGTCTAAAATCTCTTTACTGGCTACGAGAGCTGTTCGCAAATCCCGCCGCTGAAGGACTAGTTCAAGTAGCGTTCGTTGTGCAACCGGGACGGCGTGCCGCATGTGGTTTCTAATCTCCTCCACGTTCCCAGCCAGTTCGAGGTCCATCTGCCCAACATGTCCCTCTAAAAGCGAGTTCTCAAGTTCAACATAAGCGGGGGTGGACATCAGGTAACGTAAGCCCGCTGGACTCATCCCAACCATCTCCGCAATTTGCTTATCTTGTAAACGCCCACAGATGCGGAGCCTGGCAACTTGTTGTATTCGGATATCTGCGCGGCTTCTTGGTAGTGGCACTTTTAGTTAGCCCCCCCCCCCTGCCATTTAAAGTGCTTCTTCAAAACTAGTTAAAGTGCCTCATCAAGCAAAGACAATAGACAAAGCCTGTAGGTCCGTTGTTAGACAAATACACCGCTCTCGCAGTGTTTATTGGAAACTGATTGAAGTGACAGTGTAGCACATGGCTGCGCGGCCGTCAAGGGATATAAAGCCTTTAGAATGAGCTTTTTGCGCGGAATTGCATCGCATTGCAATTCTAACCCTTTCGTTGTCAAATAGCTGCTATATGGACAAATGGCAAAAAGCGCCCACGTAGTGGGCCCACGTAGTGGGTGTTTAGCATCTAAACGGCCTTTACAAAAGTGAAAGGCAGAGAAGGGTGCAAATAGTATGGAAAATTTTTGTGAGGATGGTGCGCATCTTTTTACTCTTTGTCATTTTTTGCCCCCCGGTCTTTACTAGCGTTCGTGGCGTCCGTTCTATTACGTAAATGCCATTCAATTAGCCGAACGCTCTACGAAGCGTTCTATTACGTGAAGAGCGTTCAGCTATGTGAAGGCCGCTACGCAGGTTAAGTTCTACATGACCCCCCTTAAGTTATTTTGAAGGGACGTGCATCCGCGCGACATCGAATGCATCTAATCTTCTATGAGGCGGATTGGATAGGGCTTTTTCAAAGCGTTCAGCCCTTTTGCCTATGAACGAGGGCCGCGCACGCGGTCGGGCATAAAATCAGCCTGCTATGCCTTGATCTTTCTCAACCTAACGGCACCACGTGCAGGTAGGTTCACCCCTATCTCCTGAAATAAAGAAGGAGACGCCCACCTAAAGTCCTGCACGTCCATTTTACCATATCTCCCAAGTGCGGCACTGCGTGCACAGAAGTTCACTTTCAAACCTTCAAACCTTCAAACCTTCAAAGGAGATAAAAATATGGAAAACAAGACGAACGGCACGGAAGAAAGAACGGAAGAAAGAAAGACAATCGAAGAAATTGCAAGTGCGGCTTCAGAAGAACTAGGCTTCGCGGTTCAGGTTATTGCGAACCACGACCTTTTCGCTATCCTTCGAATGGATGACTTTGATCGGGTTTTGCCGACGAAGTTTATCAGGACGATGGATGAACTTCAAGACATCGTCTTCACTTTAAGTGAGAAGGACAGCACGAAGGATCAAGAGACACTTGCTAAGCACTTGGTGGATGGCCTTTGGAGTCATGCTCGGTCGATAGAGTATAGTAAAAAGACGAAAGAGGACAAGCTGATTGCGGCACGTCAAAAGAAGTTAGCGGAGGACCGGATTAAGTATGAATCCCTCATCAAAGATAGTCCGAAGTTGCTACTAAGTGAGAACTTCGAAACCCTCCTCAACCTCCAACGCACCTACGGCGTAATTGACCACGGCACCTACCAACTCCTAATCAACCAACACCTGACGATGGCACGGCTTGTTAGTGAGGCTATGGAGGCGGCACGTCAGAAGGTTCTTACCGAAAACCCGGCCCCTAGTCCTAGCAAGGACGCCGCAGCATAGTGCCACGAAGTGCGAAGTGCGAAGTGCGAAGTGCGGTGGGAGGTATGGTAAAGTGGATGATTACAACGAGTGTTGCTGGTCTCTCTCAGATTATGAGAGTGGCTCCTATCCCCTTTATTTGCAAAGGATTAGCCACCTTCAGATTTAAGAAAGAAAGAATTTTTTGCGCTGACCCCAACCACCCACCTGATCTCTTCTATCTTTTTACTACTACTACTACTCCATTATATATTTTTTTATAGTATATATATATAGGGGCTTGAGAGAGAGGGAAGCCATGACCCCCCCTCTAAAAAATCTTTATCTCTCTCAAATCGAGAGTAGCCACAAGCCATTGCCATTATTGGAGTTAGCAGCCTCACTCAATTTGCTATTTAAAAGATAGTATGCTATCATCTCTGAATTGGGTCATCTCTGATTTGGGGTCTAAAATGTCAATGAGTATAAACAAATTAAAAGCTCAAGAGCCAATTGACGTTATAAGAATGAGTTGGAATCCAAATCGCTTAACAACGTGTGATTGGTGTGCACGACCAATGGATAAGCCTCACTGTCCAAAGTGTGGAGGACGGTACGTAACAGTGGCGAAGAAGCTTACAAGGTCGTCGACAACATCCGATGGTATACTGCAAGTATCTGCTTTCAGTTGTCGTGGGTGTGACCACATCTTCTACGCTGATAGCGTCTGTGCCGCACCGCGATCCACACGGAAGGATACGGTGAAAAGGAAGATGGACGATGAAGCACAGAAAATCATTAACACAAAACCGGAGAAACTAAAAGAGGCCGGTAATATGATTATTCAAATGCTGATGAAACGACATAAGTGTTCATATGAAGAGGCTGAACGAATGTGGCATGAAAATGCCAATAAGTTAACGGGGCAACAACATCCGCGCGATTTACCACTTAATGACACGTCGAATGACCAGTTTTTCAAACGTTAAGGGCCCATTTCTAGCAGGAACCTCTGAACCAGAGTCTCTGAAATAAACTTCCTTCGGCCCTTGACAAGCCTCATCCTATGATGATAGGATGGTTCTCAGATGAAGCCTCCTGCAGGGGGTTAATGCAGGAGGTGGTATTATAAAAACAACACAAAAAACAAAAAGGAGCACGAAAACAATGGCAACTAACAGCAACACCCCAACTCAAATGCAGGTAAGTGGTGGCAACAACGAACAAGGACAAGGCTCCCAACTGGCAAATGCGCCGCAGGGCGTCGGCTCTTACAGAGAAACACGACTAAACCTCGTCGGCGTTCCAACATTCAAAGTATCGAAAGGTAAAAATGACAAGGGCATTGACGAAGAAACGGTAACAGCCATCCTAACGGATGATGGTTCCAACTACGTCACGGAAGACATCAACAACATGGTGGAAGGTTCAAAGGCCCACAAGGAACTTCTGGAACGTTTGCAGAAGGCTGGACTACCGGAGCCGCAAATCGCCAAACAACAGACGTTTGAATACAGTGAAATAACCGACCCAGACCAGATCGTTCCCTACTTCGTTTCACTTGGCCTCGATGAAGCACAGGCTCGCAAGAGTGGTGCCGCCATCTTCCAACGGGGTTGGGCTATCGCACAACAGGTCGAAATCCGAGGTTTCATGTCGGATACCAACCAAGCGGAAATCGCTGGCGTCACGTCGGTCGCTTCGGAAGCCGCGCAGCCCGGTGAAAGACGACAGAAAGATCCGATGGTCGCTGCTGCCGCGAACCTGAAGAAGGCAGGTTTCAACCTGACGCCAGATGACCTCCGTGCGTTCCTTGCCACACTCAACCCTGCTTCGCAGGCGGCTTAACAACGGGCTTTGCCTATCCTATGAATGGTAGTGGGTGTTTAGAAAT
>WNGR01000420.1_pt1 | contig 46034 bp, 35 predicted proteins | sample 5407581 | NCBI WGS metagenome assembly WNGR01 (sample SAMN13153383, study PRJNA577476) | soil metagenome | isolation source: 80 cm soil or saprolite under Garry oak tree replicate 2 | place: USA:California | collected 2016-06-15 | reverse complement strand
TCGCCACCTGGTCGTAGGGGATGTAGGTGCCGAGGCCCTTGTCGGCCGACACTTTGGTCAGGGCCGCGGTCAGGGTCGTCTTGCCGTGGTCCACGTGGCCGATGGTGCCGACGTTTACGTGCGGCTTGGTGCGCTCGAACTTTGCCTTAGCCATGACTCCCTCAGTGCGTGGTGCGTCGTGCGTGGTGCGGGCCCAGAGCTCGCGACCGGGATTGAACCGGTGACCTCGTCCTTACCAAGGACGCGCTCTACCGACTGAGCTACGCGAGCGTGCACCAGAGCGGGCGACGGGACTCGAACCCGTGACCCTCAGCTTGGAAGGCTGACGCTCTACCAACTGAGCTACGCCCGCGCGCCCAAAAGTGGTGGGGGAAGGATTCGAACCTTCGTAGCGCGATGCGCGGCAGATTTACAGTCTGCTCCCTTTGGCCACTCGGGCACCCCACCCAGTGCTCCGCCCCCACTGACAACAGACCCCGCGTTCGGTCGGCGCGGGGTTTGTTGTTTCCTCGGAGTCCGGGATCCTGCTGCTCCTCTTCTCAGCCGCAACGTGAGCTGACGAAGGGACTCGAACCCTCAACCTGCTGATTACAAATCAGCTGCTCTACCAGTTGAGCTACGTCAGCTGGTGATCGCTAAATCTGACAGACTCATATCTTAAACGGGGTTGGGCACTTAGGCAACCCGCCACTTGGTGCCCTGGGGTGTGTCTTCGATCTCGACGCCGCGCGCCTTGAGTTCCGCGCGGATCGCGTCGGCAGCCTTGAAATCCTTGGACTTACGGGCCTGGTTGCGGGCGGCCAGGCGCTCCGCGACCCAGCCCGCCAGCGCCGCGTCCGCCACTTTGGGGGTCGGCAGTACGTCGAGGACGCCCGCCACCCGCTCGAACGCCGCCACGGCGCCCCCGCCAGCCCCCGCTCCCCGATCCAGCTCGCGGTTGGCGGCCCGGCTGAACTCGAACAACCCCGCCACGGCCCTCGGCGCATCGAGGTCGTCGTCGAGCGCCGCAGCAAATTCGGTCTCGAGTTTCCCCACTTCAGCGACCAACCCGTCCCCCTTCCCCCGTCCCCCGTCCCGTTTTAGCCGTTCATGAAGGTCGCCCAATCGCCGCACCCCTTCCGTCGCGCCGGCGAGCGCTTCGTCGTTGAAGTCGATCGGCTGACGGTAATGCGATTGCCAGAACAGCAGTCGCACGGCCGCCGCGTCGACGCCCTGCTCGCGCAGATCGCGCGCCGTCAGAAAGTTGCCGAACCGTTTCGACATCTTGGTGCCGCGCACATTCAAGAACTCGCCGTGCAGCCAATGCCGTGAGAAGGTTTGCCCCGTCGCGCCTTCCGACTGCGCGATCTCGTCCTCGTGGTGCGGGAAGATCAGATCGATGCCGCCGCAGTGAATGTCGAGCGTCTGCACGCCGAAGCGGCGGCCGATCTCAGCGAGCGACATCGCGGAGCACTCGAGATGCCATCCCGGCCTGCCACGTCCGAACGGCGCGTCCCACGCCGCGCCGACCGATTCGTCCTCGGCGTCGGCCTTTTTCCAGAGCGCGAAATCACTGGGGTCGTCCTTGGCGTACTCGTCGCTCGACACGCGCGCGCCCACCTTGATCTGCCGGCGATCGAGGCGCGACAGCCGCCCGTACGTCGGAAACTTGGCGAGCGCGAAATAGACCGACCCGTCGTCTCCTTTATATGCGACACCCCGCTCGAGCAGCCGCTCGACCAGCGCGATCATCTGCGGGATGTACTGCGTGGCCCGCGTGTAGACGTGCGCCGGCTTGATGCGGAGATAATCGCGGTCCTCGAAGAACGCCTGGGCGAACGGCTCGGTGTGCTCGGTGATGCGTTTCCCCGCGCCAGCCGCCGCCTTGATCACGCGGTCGTCGACGTCCGTGAGATTCATGACGTGAAACACGTCAAAGCCCGAGTGCTCGAGCCAGCGCCGCAGCAGATCCTCAAACAGGAACGTTCGGAAGTTGCCGATGTGGGCGTAGTTCCAGACGGTGGGACCGCAGGTGTAGAGCGTGACGCGCGGCGGCGCGAGCGGTTGAAACGGCTCGACGCTCCGCGTCAACGTGTTGTAGAACGAGAGGGTCACGAGGAATGCATGCGCGTGGGGGTCGCGGGCGCTCCGGCTCCGTCCGCGACTGCCCCCCGCGCCCCAATCGCCAGCTCTCGAACCCGTTCCACGATTCGCGAAACGTAGGCGGGCCCAGCGGAAGCGTCAACGCGACGCGTCGTGGGCGTCGAGGACGATTTCTTCGAGAGACTTTACCCGTACGCGCGACGCGCGCACCGCGAGGCGATGGGCGCGGCACAAGGCGAGCGCGGCTTCGGGGGTGCGGCCCGCCAGCGGAGCCTCGATCCCCGCCGCCGTGATCCGGAATCCGGGCGGTGGCTCGGGCGGCGGCGTGTCGAGGATCACCTCGAGGACTCGCTCGGCGAGGAGAGCCGCGAGGGGACCCGCGCGTACGACGCGGCCGCGGCGCAACACCAGCACCCGCCCGCCGACGCGCTCCAGCGCCCCAAGATCTCGCGCTGCGAGCAGCACGGCGACGCCGGTGGCGGCGAGGTGGGCGACGCGGCTGCAGAGATCGCGGCGCGCCACGGGGTCGAGCCCCGAGAGGGTCTCGTCCAACAGCACCACCCGGCGCCCGCCCAGCGTCGCCTGGGCGAGCGCGAGGCGGTGCAGGTCGGCGCGGCTGAGAGCGGCGACGCGCGCCTCCGCGGCAGGGGCGAGCCCGGCGAGCTCCAGCGCGTCGTGCACCAGCGCTCGCCGCATCGCGCCCCCAGCCGTCCCGTGGAATCGGGCGTAGTAAGCGAGCACTTCGCGCACGGAGAGCGCGGGCGGGAAAACGGGCGTCTCGGGGGCGTATCCCGCGTCGCCGCACCCGCATACCGTCCCTCGTTGGGGCGCCTGGAGTCCCGCTGCCACACGCAGCAGCGTCGTTTTCCCCGAGCCGGCGGGGCCCACGATTCCGATGATCTCCCCGGGGAGGAGCGCGAGGGAAACCGAGTCGAGCGGCCAGGGGCCGGAGACCTCGTTCAGGGTGAGGGCGTATTCGGTCATCGAGCGCGCGCTCGCCACCTCACGACTCCGCTCGCCAGCACGACGCCGAGCATCGCCCACGCTGCGGCGTGGCCGATCGCGCCCACACTGCCGGTCGCGACGTCTCGGTAGCGCCAGAGCGCGGGACCCAACTCCAGCGCGCTGGCGACGGCGAGCCGAGCGGCGCCGGGGTCGGCCACGCCGACGATCGCCTCCGGTGGGACGGCCCCAGCGACCGCCATACAGATGAAGAGAACGAGCGCGGCGCCCGTGCCGGCGACCAGCACGGCCGCCAGCGCGCACGCAGCGACGGCGGCCGCGGCCACGAGCCCCGCCAGCGCGGCGCCTGGCCGCCAACCGACAGCGACGCTGCACGCGATCGTGAGGCCGGCGGCGGGGATGAGAGCCGCGAGCCAGCGGCCGCAGGCGATGGCGAGCGGCGTGGTTGGGTGCGTCAGCGCGATCGCGAAGGCCGCACGGTCGGCCGCGGAGCCCGCGGCAAAGGCGGCGCCCAGGACGCCGCCCAGCGCCCCAGCGTGCAAGGCGACGGTCAGCGCATCGGCGCCGCGGCTCCCGAGCCAAATGAGCGCGGCGCCGAGCAGCAACAGGCAGGCGCCGAAGCGGGTCCGTAGCAAGCGCGGGCGCACCAGCGCCCACTCGGCGAATACGCAGCGGAGGAAGTGCACGGGGGCACTATAAATGAAGAAAGGGCGGCGAGTGGTACCGAATCGCCGCCGGAGGGATCGAAACATCGCGGTGGTAGGGGCACGACAGTGTCGTGCCCCTACTTCGCGACCGTGGCCTCTCTCACGATGGCATCCACCAGCGGTCCCGAATCGAACCGCACCGGATCCGTGGCCTTACCTCGCGGTCGGTCGCCTCGTCAGCCCAAGCCCGAAACGCCCTGTGCTTCGTGAGGACCATCGTTAAGGCTGGCTAGGCAGCCATCTCGAGGGATGAGGTCCGGAGACCCGGTTGTGCCCGAGCGCGCGAGTTGAGACACGGCCGACGTGGCGAGCGACACCATTGCCGGATCGTCGACACGGTGGACGATATCGTCTTGAGTGCCACGGATCCCGTCAGGGCCGAAGGACCGGAGTTCGAATCCTTTCCCGACAGGTTCCAAGATTATGGGATGTCCCCACCCATCATTGAGCGGGTTCTCTGTAGGATTCGTTGAGGGCGTTGGAAGCGGTAGTTGCTGAGTGCTCTGCGGAAGATGTCCGCTGGCCCGCCTGAAATCGGAAATCCATTTCGCAAGGTTGAGTTCGCGGGCTCCCGTCAAGGCTTCCGGAGTACGAAAGAGTTCGGCATCAGTGTCTTCGGGTGGCGGATGCCCCTTGCAGGACGCCGTAACAATTCCGCTAAGTAGGGCCGCGATTGGAAGAAATCTGAGACGCACGTTCAGTCCCCTTTTCGTCTCAGCAGTGGTCAGCTCTCAGGGTATGCAAACAAGATTTCCCTTCATTAGGAGGCTGGTGGAGTTTGCACAGCCGTATGCGTACGCCGCGTTCTCCATGCGGTCTCTGGCACTCTGCGGACCCCATCGCCAAAGTCCCTCGTTGATGAGTCCGCCAAGCCCGCTGAATTGTTCGGCATGCTCACTCTCGTGCGCGAGGACATACCCTAAGAACTCGACGTTCGCTTCAAACACATTCCCGTTGCGCGATGCGAGATTGACGGTCACCTCGCTGTCAAAGCCTGTTTTCGCATTTGCTTTGCGATTGTTTAGCACCCCAGCATGAATCTTCCCGCCGTACAGTAGACCAAGTACTCGGTCCCTTGCTTCTGGCGTCAGGTGATTCCTGGCGGCATACTCCGCTCGATCGAACTGTCGATCCGTCAGGCCGCCGGGGCAGTACCCCGCTTTGTCATGTAAACTGTCTGCACACAACCCGAAAGGATCCGTAAACGTGACACCCCTATTGGTAGATAGGGGTCGAGGGTCTCACAGCTGCTCGTAGGGCGTCGGGCCTGCCCGGCGCACCCTCGGAGCTCACCTTTAGCCCCAGGGGGCTCCATGATCTCCTTCCCGAAGCGCGAGCGCGCCCAGCACGCCGCGGCCTGCGTCGGCGTCGATGCCGGCAAATTCTCCCACACGTTGGTCGTCCGTCCGCAGCACCAGCCTGACTCCAAACGGTTCAGCTTCTCCACCACGCGCAGTGGCTTCGATAGCGCGGTCGCATTCATCCGGCAACAAACCGGCGGCGTCGCGGCTGAGACGATTCTCGTGGGCATCGAGTTCGCCGGGAATTACGGGTTCACCTTCGCCCACTACCTCGCGCAGCTCGGCTTCCCGATCGTCAGCGTCCTGCCGGCCCACACCAAACGCTGGAAGGACGTCGCCCACAATCAGCCGCTCAAGACCGATGCCAAGGACGCGGCCACGATCACCGATCTCCTCGCGCAGGGCCACTTCGTCACCTTCCCGTTCCTGTCGCCCGCCTACGCCGATCTGCGTTACTTGGTCACGGCCCGCGAGCGGCTCTCGCTTTTGCGCCGTGGGGCGATCACGCAGCTGCGCACCTTGATCCAGGTCGTGTTCCCGGAGTTCGAGGCCCTCTTCCCGCTCATCGCCAAGAAGACTCCGTTCACCTTGCTCCGGACCTTCCCGACGCCCCACGATCTGCTCGACGCCACCAGGACCAAAGTGCTGCGCGTCCTGAAGACTGCCAGCCGCGGCCACCTCGGCGCGGAGACCTACGAGCAGCTCGTCACCGCGGCCCGGGCCACCCTTGGCCTGCCCGGCGCCCAGGCCCGGCTGCGCCAGGAGATCCTGCTCACCCTCGAGCGGATCGCTCTGTTCGAGCGGCAGATCCGCGCCCTCGAGGCCGAGCTCGTTGAAACCCTCCAGGCCGTCCCCGAAACGCCGTATCTGTTGAGCATCCCCAAGGTCGCGCCCGTCACCGCCGCGGTGTTCCTCGGCTCGATCGGTGACCCCCGCGCCTACGAGGCGGGGGAGCAGATCCTTCGAGTCGCGGGCCTCTCGCTCATCGAGCGCTCAAGCGGTGTGCTCCGCGGCACGAAGCGCATCTCCAAGCGCGGCCGGCCGCTGCTGCGCCAGGCCGCCTACATGTTCGCGGTCCGGAGCATCACGAAAGGCGGCCTGTTCCGCGCCGAGTACGAAGCGCTGTGCCAGCGCAACGGCGGCATCAAGATGAAGGCGGTCGTCGCCGTGATGCGCTCGGGGCTGCGGCTGCTCTACAGCATCGCGCGCGATCGGCGGCTGTTCACGATCGACCCGCCGGCCGTGCGTCGCGTGGCGGCATGATCTGAGGTGACGGTAGTACGGCTGGCCGGCCGGGACGACGGAGCCCGTTGTGAGTCGAGGCAGCCTCTGGGCTGGCCTCCCAAGTGCCAGTGGCTCCCCTGGCCGAGCGTCCGCTTGAGTCTCCGATAACGGGGTGTCGAGGGTCGCGCTCCGCGAGGAGTGCTACGCCTCCGAGTTGGGCTACTATCGAGTTACGCGGCGCGCGCCGGCGCGTTCTTTGACAATCGTCGTTGTGAATCAGCCTTGGGCCCGGCGCGGATCCGTGCTGTGAGCTGAGGCGTGCTCGCGCACGGCCTCCGGAGAAACACTTGATCGCGACCGGGCCCAGCGCGCGGTGGACGCTGTCCGGTTCTGAGGCCCGGCGCGGATCCGATAACCCATTGGACGGGCGCGTCGCGCGCCGCGTCCGACGTGACACCTGATCGCGCCTGGCGCAGCCATTGTCTTCTCCTAGTTCTCGATACGGGAGGGCTAGCGGGCGGCTTCTGAACCATGAGTCACACTGACCCATCTACCATTCGCTTCGCCAATCGCTTGAATCTCTGCCGGCTCCAGAAAGTAAGCCTCGAAAGAAATTGCCCATTCGCCAGAGTCGGCCAAATAATGTGAGACTCCACCGAATGCCTGGTCACTTGAACGGGCTTCGTCGGTCTCCCGGCTCTTGCCGAGGAAGATTTCGACGCACCGTCCATCAGGGGGTATGCGCACATACGGTAGTCGGGCAAGCGTCGTAAAGATGCCGCGATCCTCCAGCCAGTATCGGACACCGATGATTTTTCCGGTCCGATCTCTAAGCCAATCGTAGAAGCCCGCACCATCATCTGTTGGGACGGCGCGATATGTGGTGCCCGCGATCGCAAAACCGGAGGGGGGCTGCACCTCGAGTAGTGCAAGAGTCAGCTCCGGACGAAAGACTACCAAGAGAAACTCGCCCTTTGGCGGTGTCAGCATTGTTCACTCACTGGTGAAACGCCTCCAATGCCTTCTCGACAAGGTTGAGCCTCGCAGCCTGAACTCCTGACTTGTCAATGCCGCTCCCGATGGCACGCTGGGCCTGTTGAGCATACCACTGGAGGCTTTCGCGGGTCAGCCCTTGTGGAAGACTGAAATTGGCAGCCCGTTGCTCAGCCCCCTGCAGGCCCTTTCCAAGGAACTCACGCAGTAAGCCGGTTTGGACAGAGCCAGGTCTTGCAAGGGCCTGGGCCCCTTCTCGAACTGCCTCTCGTGTACCAGCGCCAATCAGCCCTGCTCCCGCGACCACCCCGGTGTTTGCTCCGACAAGTGATCCCTGAGCGACGTCCCCCTGAACGCCTTCCGCAAGAGGCCGATCTGTTGCAGCGTTGTAGGCAATCCGCGTCCCACCAAACACCGTCGCACCAATGGCGATTCCATACGCAACGAGGCAGATCGGAGTGAGGGGAGGAACGCAGAGGCCAAACGGATCGGTGTAGGCTACCGGGTTGTTCCCGTTGAACTGGTAGAGATTGCTCCCTCCCGCCGCCCCGCTCGGATCCTCCTGCGTCCACCGCCCCGTCACCTGGTCGTAGAAACGGTTCCGGAAGTTGCTCAGCTGATACATCTGCGGGTTACTCTGCCGCGTGGCCGAGTACGACTCGCCGAACCTGGTGCCCCCGACGAGTCGGCCGCCGTACCAGAGATACCGGTTGTCGCTCGTCCGGTCTTGACCGGTGGTGTCCGCTGCCGCGAACTGACGCCCCTGTCCGTCCGTCAGGAAGTAGAGATACAGGCTGTCTCCGGGCCCTCGGTAGTAGCCGAGGATCGGATCGTCCGTCCCGGGGCCGTGCACAAAGCTCCAGTCGTACGCGCCATCGGCTGCTGTCCGGACCACGTTGTCGCCGTCGTAGCCGAGGAATGGCTCGTTGCCCTGACAGGAATCGAACACGCGTGAGAACGGGTCGTAGCCACACGCCATCCGGCGATCCGAGATCTGATTCCAGACGCACGGCGGCGGGCTCCCTTCTGAGCCATCGCCGGGGTCCGGATCCACCACCCCCGTGCACTCCCACTCAGTCGTGCCCGTAGTCCGGCCCAGCGCGTCGTACCAGTATTGCCGCCACTCAGCGCCGCCTAAGCTGTATGGCGAACCGTTCAGATAAGGTTGCTGCACCTTGCGGTTCCCCAGCGAATCGTACGAAATGTGCGTGGAATCGTCGAGTTGCTGCGAAGCGGCGTCGTAGTACATCCGCAACCGATTGTGAAGAGTGTCGATAAAGTAGCGCAGATCGCTGCTCCTCCCCCCCGGCTGCTGTACCGTCATGTTGCCCGACCCATCGTACCGATAGAGTGAAGCGCCCGGGTCAGTGCGGGACAGCATTTCGTGCCGGCTATCATATGACATCTGATGGACGGTGAGGAGAGCGTCGGACGCACACCCGGTCAGCCCCGTGGTGCTGTTCGTGGTGAGCGTCACCAGTCCCTCCGCGTTAACCGTCTGATGGTACTCCGTGTAATCGAGCTGATCCGGGGACTGGCCACCGGGGTGGCTTGAACAGATCAAGCGGACCGCCCCATCGGCATCGTACGCGAACTGCAGGCGAGTCCCGTTGCGATACACCACCGAGTCGCGCCGGCCGAGCGGGTCCCACCGGAAACGGACGGAATCCTTGAACGCTCCATTGCCTCTCCACTGCACGCTGATCGTCCGGAGCTCACCGGAGGTCGCATCGTAGCCGTACCAAATGCTATCCCGTGTCGCCAGGTTGCCCGTCGTACCGTTGAGGTAAAAGGCGCGGCGACCCAGGCGGTCGTATCCATAGGTGAGGGTGATCGGGGCCGTCCCGTCGGGATTGGACTGCGCTTCGCGGCGGAGGGCGCCCGTCGCATAGTACGCGCGCGCGACCTTGCGGTTTGACTGGGTCGCCGTGAGGAGGCGGCCCATCACATCGTAGGTGTACTGGACGGTATCCCCGTTCACCGATTCCCGCAGCGGCCAGGATTTCTTCACCAGGCGTCCGGCGGCGTCATAGGTCTGCCGGATCGCGGGCGTGGACGTGCCTTGGAACTGACGCGTGCGAATTGAATCCACCAGCCCAGCCCGATCATAGAACGTCGAGTCCCGCCTCCCGTAGTCGTCGATCTCCACCACACGCCGATTCGCGAAGTCGTATCCGTAGGCGCGTATGACGCCCCGCGGGTCGATGATGGAGTCCAGCACGTCTATTGCGTAGTGCTGTCGCGTCACCAACGGACCGGTAAAGCCGGAATCCAAACCCTCCACGTGCTGAATGGACTGTAGCAGGCGGTTCAACGGGTCATAGACCAATTCAACCCGGTGTCCCGCGGGGTCGTAGGCGTTGATCACGCGCTGCGTGGCGTCCCGGCCCAGGCTGTCGACACGGCCCGAGGGAGAGGTCGTCCGGATCACGTTCCCGAGGGTGTTGTAGAGGAACTTCGTCCGGACGTTCGGCACCACGGGCTCAGTCTTGGAGACGGTGTCCCAGGCGGGCACTTGGCGCTCCACGATCGAATCGATGACCCCGCGCAGCGAGTGCCCGAGGACCGTGTCGATGAAGAACTTCGTGACGTGCCCGTTCGGAGCGATCACCGAATCGGTGAGACCGAGCGTGTTGTAGGCGAACCGGGTGACAACCCGCCCCGTGCTTGTCGAGTCCATGGCACTGTCGGGGGAGTCCTGACGAATCGAGTCGGTCGGGTACGTCCACAGACTCACGGCGGTCGGCAGTCGGACGGAATCGGCAAGGTGCCATGTACTGTCCCGCGTTTGGGTCAGATTCCCTCGGGTATTCCAGAAGAGCTTCACGATGCGGCCGTCAGCATACTGGACCTGCGTCGCCAAGGCCGGCACCGTGGCGTTCGTGCGTTGGATCGTCGTCGTTCCGCCGATCGGGTCCACGGTCTTGATGGGCGCCCCCCAGCGGTCGATCCACAACAGCGCGGTGTCGGCGACCGGCGACAGCCGGGCCCCGTCGATCTTGGTGTACGCGACGGCGGTGTCCACGGCCGTCTGACCCGTGAGCCCAACCGCGAGCCCCTCCTCATCCCACGGGAAGAACATGGTCGTGGATGTGGTCGTGTCGCCTGCGATCCGCCCCACCGGGATCGTGACCTTGGTGACCCGCAGCCCATTGGCGTACGTGAACGTCGTCGCGTAGCCCCGGCGCGTTGTTCGTCCGGTCATGCGACCCGACGCGTCATAGCTGAAGTCAGTATGATAAGCGCTGGCGTCCGGATCGACGAGCTGGGTCAGACGGTTGGTCACAACCGTCGCGTCCAGGACGCGGCCGGCCGGATCGGTAATCCTGTCGAGCCTGCCGCTCGCATACGCCAACGTGTACGTCGTCCCCGAGACTCCCGGCGGCACCGTGATGCTCTTGAGCGTGTCCTTGCTCCAAGTGAAGGCCGTCGCTTGGCCGACGCGGTTCGTGGTGCGCACGTGCTTCGCGCGACCCGCGCTCCCGGTGTCTGCGTACGTGACCGACACCCCGTGGCGGAGGGTCCGCGTGTACTGGAGTGTGACGGGGTCGTAACGCAGCGTATCTCGGTACGCGCCCGCTGCCGCTTGCCACGTGTTCGTCCCAACGGACCGATACACCTTGGCCGAGCCATCACCGCCCACCCAGAGAATCTTGCTCCCCGGTTGGTTGAGCCTCAACTCCTCGACGCCGGCCAGGCTCCAGCCCGCTCCGTACAAACTCGAGGCGCGGTTCACGATGATGAGCGTATCGGACACCGTCGCGTCAAGCACGGTACCCGTGAAGATGTTTCGGATGAGGAGGGTGAAGGCGTAGATTCCGGAGGAGTCCGTCAGCGCGTCGTGGGGAATCGATATCTGTCTCGTCCCGCCAGCCCAGCCGGAGTACGTGGCGGAATCCTTCGGTGTACCGTTGATCGAAAGGCGAACGAAGACCGCATTCGGACCGAGGCTGCCCTCCGTTACCGAAGCGGTGACGACCGGCTTGGGTACCGCCTGCGCGGAGTTGTAGAGCAGCGTCAGCGTACGCTCTCGACCCATGGTCGCGTATCCCGGAAGAGCATGAGCCACCAGCAGGTCCCCACACTGCCAGGCCGCTGCCTCGCCGGCACCTGCAGTCAGGCACATTGACCGGTCGCGATTGTCACCATTGTGATTTCGGAGCGCGATGCTTGGGGCTGCAGGACTGGCGACCGGGATGAAGAAATAGCCAGTGTCCTGAACCCCTCCGCTCGCGGCCTTGAGCACCAGCCGACCGTTCCCCGCCGCCCCGACATCGTAGCTGGCCGCCACGTCGATCTGCTGACCAGGACCCAGGGTGACCTGCGTGATATCCGTGCCGGTACAGGTCACATCGATCCGACCAAAGCACGTGATGGTAAAGGTGATCGTAGTCGTAAAGTTGTTCTTGACGATGAAGGTCTCCCCATACCCTCCCGTGTTGGATTGGCGAATGACTGTTGTCGACCCATCGGGCGTCACGTCTACAGACCCGGACGACAGCGGACCGACCTGAGCGATGGCGGTGACTGGGGAAAGGGCAAGGGCAAGAAGGAAAAAACGCCGCATGGCTATTGCAAGGTAGCCCTCCCCGCCGCCTTTATCACCGCCTCCACCAACGGCAGCGCCTCGAATCGTACCGGGTCCGTCGTGGGAAGCCCCGTTTCCTCTGTGGCCTTGGCAATCGCCGCGCGCGCGGCCTTCTCATCCATGTCGTACGTGTTGAGACAGATCCCGATCACCTTCGTGGGATGCACCGGACGCGCTGCACGCTCGTAGATGTCGATCATCTCCTTGTACGACGGGATCTTCACCCACGGCTCGCGGCCGTGGTAGTCACCGATGTAGTCGCGCGTCGCCTGGTGGCAGAGAATGAGCGCATCGGGGCAGGAGCCGTGTAGCAAGCCGAGCGTTACGCCTGAGTAGCCGGGGTGAATCAGGCTCCCCTGCCCTTCGACCAACACGATGTCATTGCCTTTCGCACCCCGGAGCACCAGCTCCTCGGCGGCGCCCGCAATGAAGTCGGCGACGACGGCGTCGACCGCCGTGCCCCACCCCTCGATGAAGATCCCCGTCTGCCCCGTCGCGACGAAGCTCGTCTTGTGACCGCGCTTCACCAGCTCGTCCCGCAGCTCGAGCTGCGCCGTCATCTTGCCGACGTTGCAGTCGGACCCGACGGCGAGGATCACGAACGCGTCCACCTCGGCGGCGCGGCCGTCGGCGATGGGGAGATTCGGCGGCGGCTTCCTCGCGTCGAGAATCTTCACGCCCTTGGCCTTCGCCAGGGGCCCCAGCTCGGGGTCGTCGCCGATGAAGGTGTGGAGCCCGCTCCAGATCTCGAGACGGCGCTCGATCGCGCTCCGCAGCCAGCCGCGCCATTCGTCGGGCAACCGGCCGCCGGGGGGCGCGATCCCGATCAGGACGGCGGTTGCACCGCCACCCTGCGCGATTCCCCGCTCGAAGTCGGCCACGACGGGAATCGAGCCGCCGAAGCCGAGCACATCTTGCACGGTCTTGCCCGACTGGCGGCGGTCGAGCACGGCGACGATCCGCTCGGGGAAGTAGCGGATGCAGGAATTCGCGGTCTTCGAAGTCAGGGGGCCGAACTCGCCGTCGGCGACGATCAAGAATCGATGTTTTGGAGCGTTCGTCATGTCACGGAGGCAGGCACGCGGTGCTCACCGGTGGACCGGAGCACCGCGGGCTGTTGACGGTCGACATCGCCGTAGATCTCGCCGTGCAGTACGTGGCGCACGAGCACCAGCGTGACGGCGAGAATCGGCACGGCCACAATGAGTCCCACGGCACCGAGGAGCGTGCCCATGATCAGCACGCCGCCGATCGTGAGCACCGGGGGCAACGCCAGTTTGCGCTGCATGATGCGCGGCAGAATGAAGTTCGCTTCGAGGACATGGACCAGCACGCCGAGCGCGATCACCAGCACGACCTTCAGCCAATCGCCCGTCGCCACCATGAAGAGGGCCGGGAGCAACGTAGAGACGAGCGTGCCGAAGAACGGCACGACGGCGACGAGGCCGGTGAAGATGCCGAAGGCGAGCCAGAAGGGCACGCCGAGGATCCACAGGCCGATCGCCGTGAGGATGGCGAGCACCGTCATCGCGATGAGCTGCCCCACGACCCAGGCGCGGAGCGTCGCGGCCATGTCCTGGAACACGCGCACCGCGATGGAACGGTGGCGCGGCGCGATGAGCGAGATGAGGCCGTCACGATAGAGGTCCGGCTGGCGCGCGAGGTACAGCGCCATCACGACCACGCTGGCGCCTTCGATGAACACCTTCCCCCCGCCGCGCACGGTGCCGATCAGCGAGCCGCGCAAAAAGTCCGTCGCGTCGTTCACCATCCCGGCGACGAGGCCGGACGACGGGTCGGCGAGCTGCGTGCGCCGCAACACGGGGTATTGGCTCGCCCAGCCGGCGAGGACGTTTTGGATCTTGGTCAGCGTGTCCGGCAGACCGCCTACCAGCGCCTGGGTCTGGTCGATGACCGGGGGGATGAGGAGGACGCCGATGAACCCGACGGCGGCCACGGTCGCCACCACCGCGATCGTCAGCCCCGCCCAGCGCGCCAAGTTGAATCGCCGTTCCAGCCAATCGGTGACCGCGGAGAGGTAGACCGCGAGCAGGATGGCGATGAAGACGAGGAGCAGGATATCGACCACCTGGATGACGAACCAGATGGCGAGTGCCGCAACAAAGAGCGCCACGAACGTGGCGCTCGACAACCTGGAGGATGGGGGCGTGACCTCAGTGCTCAGCGGCTATGCTCGGCGTCGTCGTCCTCGACGATGTCCGCCTCTTTCGCGCCCTTGCCGAGCGCCTTCGCCTCCGGCGCCGAGCCGGCGGGGAGGAGGCCCATCTTGCGCTTCAGCTCGAGCAGCTGCTCGTCGGCGTTGGCCTTCACTTCGAGGCCCTGGAACTGCTTCATGAGCGAGTCGCCCGAGAGGTCGTCGTTCACCTCGGCGGCGGCCAGCAGCTTGCGCTCCTCGTGCTCGATCTGCTCGGCCATACGCTCGAAGGTCTCGAACGCGCTCTTGTCGGAAATCGAGGACATCGTCTCCTGGATGCGCTTGTGCGCCTCGGCCCGCTTCTGGCGCGCGACCAGGATATTCTTCTTGCGCTTCGCTTCTTCGATCTTGTCGTTGAGCTGGCGCAGCGAGCCCTTGAGCTTCTCGGTTTCCTCGCGGTGCTTGATCCACGTCTCCTGCAGCTGGACGGCGTTCTGCACGTGCTCGTTGTGACGCAGCAGCGCCTGCTTGGCGAGGTCGTCGCGCCCTTCCTGTACGGCGAGGACGGCGCGTTTTTCCCAGTCTTCAGCGAGTTTCTTCTCCTGCTCGGCCTGCGCCGAGAGCCGCTTCTCATCGGCGATCGCGGCGGCCACCTGCTGCTTGGCTTTCGCCAGCTGGCCCCGCATGTCGATGATGAGCTGCTCGAGAACCTTTTCCGGGTTCTCGGCCCGCGAGATCAGATCCGTGATGTTGGACCGGATCAGCGTGGACAGACGGTCAAAAATCCCCATTCGAACCCTCTCGCTCTCCTGGAAGGGCTACTCGCCCGCCCGCAATGTGCGCTCGCGCTTCTGCGCGAGCAGCCGCTCCGCGAAATCTAACCGCTCGGCCAGCTCGGCGATCTGGCCATGCAGCTGGTCTACCCGCGCTTCCATTTGTGCTACCCGGGGCTCATCCCCCGCCGGGTCGATCCCCTTGTGGCGGTGCAGCCCCGCGCGGATCCGCTCCGCGATGGCAGCGGCGATGTCCGACTTGAAGAACGCGTACAGCACCACGCCGGCAACGATCAGTCCTGCGACCACCCCGATCAACACCATGAGGTCACTCGGGTCGAACGGCAACGAGGGCGGCGGCAGTGGCGTCTGGGCGATCACGGGGCCCAAGATCATGGCTCCTCCTAGGTTGGGCAACGTCATGAGCCACGGCCCAAGCGCTCGCCGCCCCGCTGCTGACCCAGGAGCCGCTCCGTAAAATCTACTCGCTCCGCCAGTTCCGCCACCTCGCGGCGCAACTGCTCGACGGATTCGAGCAGTTCCTCGTTTCCCTCCCCTTCGCGGCTCGCGCCCTTCCGGGCCCCGCCCCGTAGCCGCTCCGCATACGCCTTGCCGACCGGCGACAACGCCAGCATCCACACGAAGAAGCCGCCGACCGCGACGATGGGAATCATCAGGGCCAGCACGTCTTCCATCGGTCAGGCCTTCGGCTTGGGAAGCGCGGCGTCGCGCTGCTGCGCCAACAACCGCTCGGCGAAGTCGACCCGCTCCTCGAGCTCGGCGACGCGACGAGATACATCATCCAGCTCGGCGATGCGCTCCCGCAGGTCGTCCACCTCCGCTCGCAGCGGTTCGACCGGCGGACTCGCCGCCCTCAAGAACCGCTTGGCGAGTGCCGGCACAACCATGACGGCCAGGAGCGGCCCACCCACGACAGCCGCCATCGTGAAGAAGAGTTCGATCCCATGGCCCATGCTCGGGGTCTATCCTCGCGGCTTCGCCAGCAGCCGCTCGGCGAAGTCCATTCGTTCGGCGAGCTCCGCCACCTCTTGGCGCACCTGCTGCAGCTCGGTCAGAATCTCGTCGCGCTCTTCCTTCTCTAACCCCGGGCGCCGGTGCTCGCCGGCGATGCGCTTCGCGATCGCCGCAGCGACGGGGCGCAGCACCCAGAACGTACCCCCGAAGAACATGAACGCCGCCACCGCCTCGGGACCATTCATCGATCACCTCGCGCCAACCGGTCCGGGTCACGTTGCTTCGCCAGCAACCGCTCGGTGAAATCGACGCGCTCCCCCAGCTCGGCGACCTCGCGGCGCATGTCGCGCAGCTCGGTCAGGACGTCCTCGCGCAGCCCTTGCATCTCGTCCTTGATGCCGACGTCGACGCGCGGCCGGATCCGCTCGGACAAGGCGCGTACGAGCGGAAAGGCGAGGAGCGCGAACCCCACCATCGCCAAGACGGACAGGAAGACCTCTTCAGGCCGCACGCGTTACCTCACCGGCTTCCCCGCCGGGGGGAGCGCGCGTTCGTCTTGGCGCGCGAGCATCCGCTCGGCAAAGTCGAGCCGCTCGTGCACGTCTGTGAGGTCTTGGCGCAGCGCCTCGACCTCGCCGCGCAGCTCCCGCACCTCGCGGTCGTCGGCCCCGCTGCGGCCCGCGAGCCGGTCGGCGAGCGCCTTGCCGAATGGTCCGCGCAGGACGAAGATCGCGGCCACGGACAAAGAAATGGTGGTGAACACAATCGTCGGACCGTCCAAGCCGCCGCCTCCTTCTCGTCCGTTGCAACCTACCGCCTAGTCCCCTGGCTGCAACACCTTACGCAGAAACTGCCCGGTATGGCTGCCCTTGGTGCGGGCGACGGCCTCCGGGGTCCCGGCCGCCACCACACGCCCCCCCGCGTCCCCTCCCTCGGGGCCGAGGTCGATCACCCAGTCGGCCGTCTTGACCACGTCGAGGTTGTGCTCGATGACGACGACCGTGTTGCCCTTGTCCACCAGGCGGTGCAACACGTCGAGCAAGAGCCGCACGTCCTCGAAGTGGAGGCCCGTCGTCGGCTCGTCCAGGATGTACAGGGTGCGCCCCGTGTCGCGTTTAGCCAGCTCGGTGGCGAGCTTGACGCGCTGCGCCTCGCCCCCCGACAGTGTGGTGGCCGATTGTCCGAGGTGGATGTACCCGAGTCCTACGTCGTTCAGTAGCTCGAGTTTCGACCTGATACGTGGTTGGTGCTCGAAGAAGTCGAGCGCGTCGGCGACGCTCAGGTCCAGCACGTCGGCGATCGACTTTCCTTTATATCGCACCTCGAGGGTCTCGCGGTTATAACGCCGGCCCTTGCAGACCTCGCACGGGACGTACACGTCGGGGAGGAAGTGCATCTCGACCTTCACGAGACCGTCCCCCTGGCACGCCTCGCAGCGGCCCCCTTTCACGTTGAACGAGAACCGTCCCGGCCCGTAGCCGCGCAGCTTCGATTCGGGAAGGAACGTGAACAGCTCGCGGATCGGTGTGAACAGGCCCGTGTACGTGGCGGGGTTCGAGCGCGGCGTTCGGCCGATCGGGCTCTGATCGATGTCGATCACCTTGTCGATGTGCTCGAGCCCCTCGATGCGGTCGTGCGCCCCGGGCACGACCTTGGCCCGGTAGAAATGCCGCGCCAGCGCTTGATAAAGAATGTCCGTGACGAGCGTGGACTTCCCCGACCCCGACACGCCCGTCACGGCCACGAAGGATCCGAGCGGGAATTCGGCCGTTACGTCCTTGAGGTTGTGGTGGCTCGCGCCCACCACCCTGAGCATCCGGTCCTCTGCGACCGCGCGGCGGCGCGGTGGAATGCCGATGCGCAGCTCGCCCCGCAGGTAGCGCGAGGTGAGCGAGTCACGGTGGCGCAGGACCTCCGCCAGTGGTCCCGACGCGATCACCTCGCCGCCGTGCCGGCCCGCGCGGGGACCCAAGTCCACGACGTGGTCGGCGGCGCGGATCGTCTCTTCGTCGTGCTCCACCACGAGCACGGTGTTGCCGAGGTCGCGCAGCTCGCGCAGCGTCGCGAGCAGGCGGGCGTTGTCGCGCTGGTGGAGACCGATCGACGGCTCGTCGAGGATATAGAGCACGCCGACGAGGCGGCTCCCGATCTGCGTGGCGAGCCGGATGCGCTGCGCTTCGCCGCCCGAGAGCGACGCGGCCGAGCGGTCGAGGGTGAGGTAGTCGAGCCCCACGTCGGCCAGAAACCGCAGGCGGTCCATCACTTCCTTGAGGATCGGACGGGCGATCTCGGGATCGAGACCGGCGCGTCCGTTGCCGCGCAGCGGGATGCCGGCGCAGAACGCGAGCGCCTCCCGCACCGCGAGGGCGACGACGTCGCCGATGCTCTTCCCCGCCACGAGCACCGACAGGCTTTCAGGGCGCAGACGCTTCCCGTGGCAGACGGGGCACGCCTGTTCCACCATGTACTGGTCGAGCTGCTCGCGCACCGAGTCGGACGCCGTCTCGCGATAGCGGCGCTCCACGTTGTTGAGGACGCCCTTCCAGCCCGATTCATACGACCCGTGCCAGCGCTCGCTGTCGTACTGGTACGTGAATGTCTTGCCCGGCGCGCCCTCGAGCAGAACCTTGCGCACTCCCGCCGACAAACCCTGCCACGGCGTGTTGAGGTCGAACTTGAAGGCGCGCGCCAACGCCGGCAGCACCACCTTGCGGAGGTAGCCGCTCGGCTCGCCCCACGGCAGAATCACGCCCTCGAGGATCGAGAGGCTCGGATCGCCGAGCACGAGGTCGGCGTTGACCTCACGTCTCGTGCCGAGCCCGGAGCATTCGGGACAGGCGCCGAACGGCGAGTTGAAGGAGAACTGCCGCGGCTCGAGCTCGGGGAGTGAGAGGCCGCACTTGGGGCACGCGTAGCGCTCCGAAAAGAGGGTCGAGCGCGGACTCCCGCTCTGCCGCACGACTTCGACCACACCGTCCGCTGCCTTGAGCGCCGTTTCGATCGAGTCGGCGAGCCGCGCGCGGTCGGCGCTACGCGCCACGAGCCGGTCCACCACGACCGCGATGTCATGGTTCTGGCGGCGGTTCAACTTGGGGACCGCGGACAAATCGTGCGTCTCCCCGTCCACCCGCACGCGCACGAATCCTTGCTTCGACATCGCCTCGAACACGTCGCGGAACTCACCCTTGCGTCCCCGCACCAGCGGCGCGAGCACCTCGATCTTCGTTCCATCGGGCCACGCCAGCACGAGGTCCGTAATCTGCGACGCGCTCTGCCGCTCCACGGGCGTGCCGTCGTTGGGGCAGTGCGGCGTGCCGGCGCGGGCCCACAAGAGCCGCAGGTAGTCGTAGATCTCGGTGATCGTCCCCACGGTGGAGCGGGGATTCGAACCCGCCGTCTTCTGCTCGATCGAGATCGCCGGAGACAATCCCTCGATCGCGTCCACGTCCGGCTTCTCCATCAGGCCGAGGAACTGGCGTGCGTAGGCCGACAGCGACTCGACGTAGCGTCGCTGCCCCTCGGCGTAAATCGTGTCGAACGCGAGCGACGACTTCCCCGACCCCGACAGGCCGGTGATGACCGTGAGAGTTCCGCGGGGGATCTCGACGCTGATGTTCTTGAGATTGTGCTCGCGGGCACCGCGAACGATGAGGGCGTCGCCGGACATATCCCCGTAGCCTAGGGGGCGCCCCTGCCTCAGGTCAACTCTCCCCCAACGCTTGCCTATCCCCTGCGGTCTTCCTACGTTAGGCCTCCCATGCCTACGCACGCGCTGCTCGTCCTCACGACCCTCGGCTCCGCCGAGGACGCCCGGGCTTTCGTCACCGGCCTGGTCGAGGACCGCCTGGTCGCGTGCGGGACGGTGCTCCCGGGGGCCGCTTCGGTGTATCGCTGGGAGGGAACGATCACCGAGGAGCAGGAGGTCGTCGTGCTGCTCAAGACCGATGCATCGAAGTGGGAAGAACTGAGCGCCGCCGTCATGGAGCGGCATCCATACGAAGTGCCCGAGCTGCTCGCGTTCCCGGTGGAGCACGCGACGGACCTGTACCTCTCCTGGCTCACGAACGAGGTCGTCGCGTGAACCGGCGACGCGAACGGCGCTGGCAGTCGTCGCAAGATCGGGCGCGGGTCGCCGCCGAGCTTATCGAGGAGGCCGAGTCGCTGACCGAGACGGGCGCGATCGCGTCGCCGCTGGACGTGGCGCGGGACAAGTTGCCGCCGCCGCTACGCGTCGCGTCGAAGGCGCCGGAAGCGCCGCGGGCCAAGCTCGATCAGGAACCACCCGAGTCACCACCGGAACCGCCCCCGTCCCCTGCTGCACCCGTGCCTCCCGCGCCGCCGGCCGCGGCGGAGCCGGCGCAGCCCGTAGCGGACGATCCCCTGTACCTCTCGGCGCGCGAAGCGAGCGAGCGAGGCGACTTCGACCGCGCGGCGGCATCCTATCGCGACCTCCTGGCGCGCGAGCCCGGGCACGTGAAGGCGCGCAACAACCTGGCGCTGATTCTGGACGCGCGGGGCGATCGGGACGGCGCGCTGGCGGAGCTCGATCGGGCCCTCGAGGCCGACCCGAACAACGCTGCCCTGCTGGTGAACCGCGCCGCGGTGCTGGGCGCGACGGGACGCTACTCCGCGGCGCAGCGCGACCTGCTGCGCGTGATCCGCGACGATACGGCCAACGTCGAAGCGCTCTTCAACCTGGGCGTCGTGCTGACGCGCCGGGGACTGTGGGCCGAGGCCGTGGCGCATTTGAAGCGAGCCGTCGAGGCCGATGCCAGCCGCGCGGCCGCCTGGTATTACCTGGGCGATGCGTTGAACCACGTGGACGATCTCACGGGCGCCCTGGCCGCGTTCGAGCGCGCCGTCGAGCTGCAACCCACGAACCCGAAGGCGCTGTACGGCATTGGGAAGGTGCTCGACCGTCTGAACCGGCCCGACGAGGCCACCGTGATGTACCGCCGCTCGCGGGAGGTCGCGGGCAGGTGATTCGCGTGGTGGTGGACGACGTGGGGTTTCTCGCAGCCGACGCGATCGTCCGTCCCGCCACAACCCGCCTCGACCCCACCGCCGCCGCCCTGCGCCGCCTCGAGACCATGGGCGGAGCCGAGTTCCACGATCGCTTGCGTCTGACACGCGATCTGCCGGTAGGGGCGGCGGTCGTGACCGGCGCGGGCGGTGACCTGCCCGCCGAATTCGTGATTCACACCGTGATCCGCAGCGAGACCGAGCCGGTGAGCCGCGGCAGCGTGACGCGCGCCTGGCGCGCGGCGCTGCAACAGGCGCAGGAGTGGCAGTTCGCCCATCTCAGCGTCCCCCCGATCGGCACCGGCGCCGGCAATCTCACGATCGAAGACGCCGCCGAGATCATGGCGACGGTGCTGCACGTGCATCTCGAGAACTCCGCCTTCCCTGCAGACGTATCTTTTGTCGTGGAGACGCCGGAGGAGCACGAGGTCTTCGAGGCCGCGCTGCGGCGCGCCGCGGCCGCGGGCGAGACGTGACCCGCCGCCACTGGGCCATCGGCGTCCTGGCGGTCTGGTTGCTGTCGCTCGGCTGGCTCGTGAAGCGCGAGCTGTTCCGCTCGACCGGCGCCCGACTCGCCGACGCCGCACTCTCGGTCCCGCCTGGCGCCATGTTCTACCGACTCGACCTCGGCTCCCAGCAGGTGGGCTTCGTCTCCTCGACCCTGGACACGCTCACGGACTCGATCCGCGTCGAGGATGACTTTGTCCTCGACGTGGCCGCAGTGGGAAAGCTGCGGCGCACCACCGCCCGCAGCGTCGCCTTTCTCTCGCGGACACTGCGGCTGCAGCGGGTGGACGTGACGTTCGACGGCGATCTCGGCGTGTTGGTCGCGCACGGCCGCGTGTTGGGCGACTCGGTGCTCCGCGTCTCGATCGTGTCGGACGGCGACTCGCAGGTCACCCGCATGCCGCTCACCGGCCCCATCACCCTCCCCACGCTGCTGCCGTTGCGCCTCGCCTTCGGCGGCGAGCTGCAGCGCGGCCGCACCTACGCGGCGCGGTTGTTCGATCCCCTGCTGCTCGCGGCGCGGGACGTGACGGTCCGCGTGGCCGCGGAGTCCACACTCGTCGTGGCCGACAGCGCCGACCTCGACTCGACGACGATGGTGTGGGGGCCCGAGCACTTCGACACGGTGCGCGCGTTTCGTATCGACCACGAAGCGAACGGCGTGCGAGTCAGCAATTGGATCGACGCCCAGGGACGCATTGTGCGCTCGTCAGGCCCCGTCGGATTCGCGATGGAGCGCTCGGCGTTCGAGATCGCGTACGAGAATTTCCGGCGCCGCGACACGGCGCGGGTGGCGCGGGCCAGCGCCGCGCCCGATCCGGGCGACGTCGTTCCGGTGACCGCGCTCGCGGCGGGCGTGCGAGCGGTCCCGCCCGAGAGCGGGGGGGGAGCCGCTCGCTTTCGCGTGCGGTTGTCGGGCGTCGACCTGACGGGATTCGATCAGCTGCTCGCGGGGCCCCGGCAGCATCTCACAGGCGACACGCTCGAGATCACCCGCGAGAGCGCGCTCCAGGCTCACGCCATGCCGTACCGCTTGCCCGCCCGGGATAGCGGGCTGGCGCGCTGGCTTGAGCCGGAGCCCCTCATCCAGAGCTGGGACCCGCGCATCGCGGCGCAGGCGCGCCTCATCGTTAGTAGTGGGGGTGCTGGACGCGACCGCAGTCCCGCGCGGGCGGCGGAGCTGCTGACGCACTGGGTGCACGCCAACGTCCGCCGCGAGATCAGCACCTCTGTGCCCAGCGCCGAGAAGGTGCTCGAGACGCGGCGTGGCGACTGCAACGACGTCGCGACCCTGTACGTCGCTCTGGCCCGCTCCGCCGGGCTGCCGGCGCGCACCGTGGCCGGCCTCATCTACCTGAACGGCCGGTTCTACTATCACGCCTGGCCCGAGGTGTATCTCGGCGACTGGGTGGCGGTGGATCCGACGTTCGATCAGTTCCCGGCCGATGCCGCGCACCTGCGGTTCGCGATCGGCGGGCTCGCACGCCAAGTGGAGCTCTTCCCCCTGGTGGGCCGACTCACACTCGAGGTCCTATGATTCGGCTGGAGAACCTCACGAAGCTCTATGGCAGCTTCGTCGCCGTGGACGACATCAGCCTGCACGTGCCGCGCGGTGTCCTGTACGGTTGCCTCGGCCCGAACGGCGCCGGCAAGACCACGACGCTGCGGATGATCGCCGGCATTCTACGGCCGACCCAGGGCCGCGTGCTGCTCGGCGGCGATGACGTGCACGTCAATCCCCTCTCGGCCAAGATGCGCCTCGGGTTCATTCCCGACCGGCCGTTCGTCTACGACAAGCTCACCGGCGCCGAGTTCCTGCGATTCGTGGCGGGTCTGTACGGGCAAGAGGGCGATTCGGTGGAGCGGCGCATCGCGGAGCTGCTCGAGGTGTTCGAGCTGACGAGCTGGAAGGACGAGCTGATCGAGGCGTACAGCCACGGGATGCGGCAGAAGCTCATCATCTCGAGCGCGCTGATTCACCGCCCCGAGTGCATCGTGGTGGACGAGCCGATGGTGGGTCTCGACCCGAAGGCGGCGCGCCTGTTGAAGGACATTTTCCGGCAGTTCGTGGAGAAGGGCGGCACGGTGCTGATGAGCACGCACACGCTCGAGGTGGCGGAAGCGATGTGCGACCAGATCGCGATCATCCAGCACGGCAAGATCGTCGCCGCCGGGACGGTGGCCGACGTGCGGCGCGAGCACCAGGCCGGCAACGCGAGCCTCGAGGAGCTGTTCTTGAAGCTCACCGGCGGCGCGCACGTGAAGGCGCTCCTCGAGGTGCTGGGCGCGTGACGCAGCCGTCGCTGTGGCACGTGCTGCAGCCCAAGTGGCGCACCGCGCTGCAGCGCATGCGCGAGGAGCGCGACCGCGGCGGGCGCGGTAAGCTTGTGATCCTCGGCGTCGTGGGGTCGCTCTTCTGGCTCGGCGTGTTCGGAATCCTCTACACGATCCTCAAGTATCTCCGAGGCGTCGAAGAGCTTGGGGCGCTCATTCCGAGCAAGATCCTTGGACTCGTGCTGCTCTCGTTCATCTCGATTCTGGTCCTCTCCAACGTCATCACCGCGCTGTCGAGCTTCTTCCTGGCGAAGGATCTCGACCTGCTCGTCTCGGCGCCGGTGGACTGGTTGCGGCTCTATCTCGCCAAGCTCGGCGAAACCCTGCTGCACTCGTCGTGGATGGTGGCGTTGATGGCGGTGCCGATCCTCGCGGCGTACGGGGTCATCTATCGCGGCGGCGTGCTGTTCATCCCCTACGCCCTGATCGTCGTCGCGCCGCTGCTCCTGTTGCCGGCGGTCGTCGGTACGGCGGTGACGCTCATCCTCGTGAACGTGTTCCCGGCGCGGCGCACGCGCGACCTCCTGTCGATCATCGCGATCGGCGCGGCGGGGGGCGTGATCATGTTGTTCCGGATCATCCGGCCCGAGCAGCTGGCGCGACCCGAGGGGTTCCGTAACCTGCTCGACTTCATCACGGTGCTCCGGACTCCCACTTCGCCGTTTCTGCCGAGCGAGTGGGCGACCAAGGCGATCATGGGCTTCTTGCGCCACGACTTCGACCCCTTGCCCCTGGTGTTGCTGTGGACGAGCGCGGCGGCGTTCGTCACGCTGGGCGCCCTCCTGCATCGGCGTCTCTTCCCGCAGGGCTTCACGAAGGCACAGGAGGGAGCCGAACGGTTCATTCGCGGCGGATTCTGGCGCTGGACGGTCGGTGGGCTGCTCAAGCCGCTCCCCGTGGCCAAGCGCGAGTTCGTCTTGAAGGACATCCGCCTGTTCTTCCGCGATACGACGCAGTGGAGCCAGCTCATCCTGCTGGCCGTGCTCGTGGTCGTGTACGTGTTCAACATCCAGGCCCTGCCGCTGCACCGCGGCGAGCCCGTCGGTTTCTTCTACGTCACGCTGGTTTCGTTCTTGAACCTCGGGCTCGCCGGGTTCGTGCTGGCGTCGATCGCCGCCCGCTTCGTGTTTCCGGCGGTATCGCTCGAAGGACGCCAGATGTGGCTGCTCCGTTCCAGCCCGCTCGACCTGCGCGCGCTGCTCTGGTCGAAATACTGGGTGGGCACGATTCCCTTGCTGATCCTGGCGCTGCTGCTCACCGGCATCACGAACGTGCTGCTCGAGGTCGCGCCCTTCATGATGATCGTGAGCATGACGGCGATGTTCGCGCTCACGCTCGCGATCTCCGCCATGGCGTTGGCCTTCGGGGCCGCGTACCCGCAGTTCGAGACGGAGAATGCGGCGCAGATCCCGACGTCGTTCGGGGGCCTCGTGTTCATGATGGCGACGATTGCGCTGCTCGCGGCGGTGACGCTCAGCCTCTGGCAGGCGGTCTACACGTACGTGCGCGCCGTCTACGACGGGCGGCCGGTCGTGATCGATGCGTGGATGATCGGGTGGTTCGGGGTAGCCGCCGCGTTGTGCGCGGCGGCCACGGTGCTCCCGCTGCGAATGGCTCTGCGAAAAATGGAAACCTTCGAGTTCTGACCTACCGCACGCTGAAGCCGCCGACGAGCTGGAAGGCGCTGCCGTTCCCCAGGATGAACTTCGCTTCGACGTAGGGGCGCGTGTGGCCGCGCCGGCCCTCGAGCCCAGTCAACAGATTCAGATTGGTGTCGCTCCCGCCCGTGCCGCCCATCAGGTTGAGTCCTCCGCCCACGTACCACGCGCCGTAGCGGGTCGGCGGACGGTACTTGAGGTCGAAGTTCAAACCCCACGCGCTGCCGGGGCTCACGAAGTAGTAGTCGAAGCTGGGATAGAGGTCGAGCTGCGGCGTCATCGGCCACGACAACTGCGCGCCGAGCAGCACCGCGTCCGCGTCGAAGTTGTAGCCGATGTGCGCGCCGTAGCGCGGCCCGGAGCTCGCGGCCACCGCGCGGCGACGGCTACGGCGCTGAGCATCCGCCGAGGATGCGACCACCGCCAACAGCAACACGACCAGCGTGACCCGCAGCAGGATGCCTTTCACGACCGCTCCTCGGTTCGGGTGATGCAGACTGATAGGAAACGGCGTCGCGAAAAGCAAGTGGCGGGCGTACATTGCCGCGTGAGCCTCCTTGCGCTGTCGGCGGTCACCAAGCGGTACCCGGGCGTCACGGCCCTCGATGCGGTCGATTTGACGGTCGAGGCCGGGGTGGTGCATGCCGTGGTCGGCGAGAACGGCGCCGGCAAGTCGACGCTGCTCAAGCTCGTGGCCGGGGCCGAGCGCCCCGACGCGGGCGAGATCCGCTGGGACGGCGCCCCCGTCACGTTCGCTTCGCCGCGCGACGCGTTGCGGCGCGGCATCACGGTGATCTATCAAGAGCTGGCGCTCGTCCCCAACCTCGGCGCCGACGCCAACATCTTTCTCGGCATGGAGCGGACCCACGGCGGCCTACTCCAGGCCGACGCCATGCGCGCCGCGGCCGCCAAGGCGCTCGGCGAGCTCGGCCTGTTCATCGACCCGGCGCAGCCGGTGGCGCGGCTTTCGGTGGCCCAGCGGCAGCTCGTGGAGCTGGCCCGGGCGCTGGTGCGCGACGCGCGCCTCGTGGCCCTCGACGAGCCCACCGCGACGCTCACGGCGCACGAGGTGGCGCACCTCGCGGCCCAGATCGATCGGCTCACGACCAAGGGAATTGCGGTGGTATTCGTGTCCCACCGCCTCGACGAGGTGCGCCGCCTCGCGAGCCGCATCACGGTGCTGCGCGACGGGCGGCGCGTGTGGACCGGCGCGACCATCGAGGTGGACGAGGCGGCCCTGATTCGACACATGGTGGGTCGCGACGTCGCCTACCAACGGCACCCCGCGGGCCGGGCGCCCGATCCCGCTGCGGTGCTCGAGGTGCGCGGGCTCACGCGCAGCCCCGCGTTCCATGACGTGTCCTTCTCCCTGCGGCCCGGGGAAATCGTGGGCATGGCTGGGCTCGTGGGCGCTGGGCGCAGCGAAGTCGCCCGGGCGCTGGCCGGGATCGAGCCGTGGGCCGCCGGTGCCGCGAGTCTGTCCGGCGCGCCCTACCGGCCGCGCAGTCCGCGCGAGGCGATCGATCGCGGCCTGGTGTACCTCCCCGAGGACCGGCAGCGCGACGGCCTGGTACTACGTTTCACGGTGCGCGAGAACGTCACCTTGCCGGTGCTGCGGCGCTTCGCGGCCCGCGGGCAGATCCGGCGCGAGGACGAGATCAGGGGTGCGCGCGCGGCCGCGACCGCCGTGGACCTCCGCCCCACCCCCCCGGACATCGAGCGCCCGACCGTTCAACTGTCCGGCGGAAACCAGCAGAAGGTGGTCGTCGCCAAGTGGCTCCTCACGGCCGCCCGCGTCATCGTGTTCGATGAGCCGACGCGCGGCGTGGACGTGGGAGCGAAGGTCGACCTGCATCGCCAGATCCGCAGCCTGGCCGACCTCGGAAACGCGGTGCTGCTGATCTCGTCGGAGCTGCCCGAGTTGCTCGCGCTCGCCGATCGCGTCCTGGTGATGCGCGGGGGGCGGGTCGCGGGCGAGCTGGCCGGCGACGCTCTGAGGGCGGAGCGCGTGATGGCGCTGGCGGTGGACGCCCAATGATGCGGCGCTACGGTGTCGTCTTCGCTCTACTCGCGCTCTGCCTGGTCGCCGCGCTCTTCGTCCCCGGATTCCTGGCCCTCGGCAACCTCACGACCATCCTGCTGCACGTCTCGGTGAACGCGATCCTGGCCCTTGGCATGACGTTCGTCATCGTGACGGGTGGGATCGACTTGTCGGTCGGGTCCTTGGTCGGGTTCGCGGGTGTGCTGACGGCGGCGGCGCTCACCTCGACGGGTACACTCGGGGCGCTCGGCGTGGGCGGCGCGACGCTGCTGGCGGTGCTCGTGGGCACGGGGACCGGCGCCGCCGTGGGAGCGGCGAACGGAGCCCTGACGGCGTACGGCCGCATCGCTCCCTTCGTGGTGACGCTCGCCACGATGACGATCGCGCGGGGCGCCGCGCGGCTCGTTACCGGCGGCGTGCCGATCGGCTTCCCGGCCGAGGGCGATCCGGCGTTCGCGCAGAAGAGCGCCGCGCTCGACGCCCTGCACACGATCGGCGGCGGCCGCATCCCCGTGCCCGGGCTCGAGCGCGGATTCCCCATGCCGGCGCTGATCATGCTCGCGCTCGTGGCGGCCGGCGCGTTCGTGCTGACGCGCACGCGCTTCGGGCGTTACGTCTACGCGATCGGCGGGAACGAAGAGGCGGCGCGCCTCTCGGGCGTCCCCGTGCAAGGCGTCAAACTCGGCGCCTATGCGATCTCGGGTGGGTGCGCGGGACTCGCCGCGATCCTGCTCGTGGGCCAGCTCAAATCGGGCGGGCCAGACGCCGGACTTTTGTACGAGCTGAACGCGATCGCGGCCGCCGTCATTGGCGGCGCGTCGCTGCTCGGCGGCGTGGGGACGGCGTGGGGCGCACTCGTCGGGGCCCTGCTGATCGGCGTGCTCAACAACGGACTCGACCTCCTGGGCGTGCAGTCGTTCTGGCAGGAGATCGCCAAGGGCGCCATCATCTTGTTTGCCGTCACCTTCGACGTCTGGACGAAACGGGGCCACCATCATGCGTAAGCCACTCGTGTTGCTTCTCGCCGCCGCCGCCCTCGTCTCGGGAGGCGCCTGCGGCAAACGTCGCGCCGGCGGCCGGCCGCTCGTCGGCGTCACGTTGCTCACCGAAGCCCATGTTTTCTATCAGGACTTGAAGCGGGGGATGCAGCAGGCCGCCGACAGCCTGGGCATCGACCTGCAGATCGTCGCGGGCGAGTGGGACCTCGCGCGCCAGACGTCGCAGGTGGACAACTTCATCAACCAGCGGGTCGACGCGATCGTCGTCGCACCCGTGAACTCGAACGGTATCGTCAGCGCCATCGAGGAGGCCAACCGGGCCAAGATCCCGGTGTTCACCGCCGACATCGCGAGCGACGGCGGCGCGGTGGTGGCTCACGTCGCGAGCGACAATCGCCAAGGCGGGCGGCTGCTCGGCGCCTACGTCGCGAAGCGGCTCGGCGGCGGCGGCAACGTCGTGATCCTGGATCAGCCGACAGTGAACAGCGTGCGCGATCGCGTCGCCGGGTTCCGGGAGGCCCTCACCGCCTTCCCGAACATCCGGGTGCTGGCGTCGCCGGCCGTCGAGCGCGGCATCCGCGACGTCGCGAAACAAAAGATGGACAATCTGTTGGCCACAGGCCAAAAGATCGATGCGGTGTTCGGCACGAACGATGACTGCGCGCTCGGAGCGCTGGCCGCGATCCAGGCGGCGGGACGCACGGGCATGATCGTCGTCGGGTACGACGCGACGCCAGAAGCCCGGACCGCGATCGGTCAGGGCACGGCGCTCGTCGCCGACGCGGTGCAGGACCCTGTGACCATCGGCCGGCGCACGATCGAAGCCGTCGCGGCCCGGCTGCGCGGCGAGCCGGTGCCGCCGATCGTGCCGGTCCCGGTGGGTTTGGTGGAGCGTGACTCGCTGGCGCGGTAGAAGATGACCGCGGTGCCGACCCCCCCCCGACCCCCCCGCCCCTCGGCGTTCATGAGGAGCGGCGACCCGGCTCGGGTCGCGGAGCAAGAGGAGCGACTCGCCGGGGACGTGCAGCGGGCGGCGATCGGGCAGTTGCTCGCGGGAGGGCCGTTCGCGGAGACGCTCCACCTCGTCCTGGCCCTGCTCGTCGCCGCGCTCATCTGGGATTCACTCCCCGTCGACCGGACGATCGGGTGGGTCGCCGGCGTCGCCGCGGCGGCGGGATTGCGCACCTGGTGGCGGTTGCGCGCGCGCCGGCGCAAGCCGTCCGACCAGGAGGCGCTCGCGGCCGTCCGCCTCACGGTGGTGGCGATCGGTCTCGCCTGGGGCGTCGGCGCGGCGGTCGCCATCCCCGAGCTCCCGTTTCACGACGCCGCGCTCATCCTCGTGGTCGTCGCCGGCATCGTCGCCGGCGCGACCAGCACGCTCATCGGCGACCGGCGGAGCTTCCAGTACCTCCTCGTGACCGCCCTGGCCCCGATTGTCGTGGGGATCATCCTCATGCCGGGTCACGATCGCTCCCAGTTCATCGCCGTCGCCCTGGTCGCCCTGTTCGCCTGGGGGATGAACCGCGTGCACGCGCGGGTCCACCGCACCTTCGCCGAGCGGGTGCGCGCCGCGACGCTGCTGCAGACGTCGAGCGAGGACCTGGCCCGCCAGCATGCCTACCTCGACGGGCTGCTCGCCAGCGCCCCAGTGGCCATCTCGGTCATCGAGGAGGGCGGCCGGGTGCGGGGGATCAATCCGCAATTCGAGCGGTTGTTCGGATACACGACCGAGGAGGCGGTGGGGCACGACATCAACGCGTTGATCGTGCCGAAGTCGGAGATACCGAAAGCCAGCCAGTTGCAGCGCCGCTCGCGCGGTGGTGATACGGTCGTCGCGGAGGTGGAGCGGCGTCGCAAAGACGGGACGCTCGTGCCCGTCCGGCTCTCCGCACGGCGGGTGGAAGGCGGAACCGAAGATCAGGTCTTCGTGATGTACGAGGACATTTCCGACCGGCGGCGCGCGCAGGACGCGCTCACCCAGCTCGCCAGCATCGTGGAGACGTCGGAGGACGCGATCATCGGCCAGACGCTGGACGGCACCGTCGTCACCTGGAACGCCGCGGCGTATCGCATGTTCGGGTACTTGGTGGGTGAGATTCAAGGGAAACACATCTCGCTGCTCGCCCCACCCGATCGTGCCGGCGAGGTCCAGGCCATTCTCGAACGCATCCGGCGGGGCGAGCACATCGACCACTTCGAGACGGTCCGCCTCCATAAGGCGGGCACGCCGATCCCCGTTTCCATCAGTATCTCCGTTACCCGAGACGCGACGGGACGCATCAGCGGGTTCTCGACGATCGCGCGCGACGTGCGCGAGGAGGTGGCGACGCGCGAGGCGCTGCGCGAGGCGCGGGACGCCGCGGAACGGCTCGCCCACACGCGCAGCGCCTTCCTCGCCAACATGAGCCACGAGATCCGCACGCCTTTGAATGCCGTCCTCGGCCTGACCGAGCTGCTGCTCGACACCGAGCTCGCGCCCGAGCAGCGGCACTCCTTGACCCTGGTCCAAGTCGCCGGCGAGACCCTGCTCACGTTGCTCAACGACATTCTCGACCTCTCGAAGATCGAGGCGGAGCAGGTGCGGCTCGAGTCGATTCCGTTCGGGCCGGCGCACGTGGTGGAGACGACGATCGGCCTGCTCACCGGGCGCGCGCGCCAGAAACGCCTCGAGTTACTCGTCGATGTGGCTGGTGACGTGCCTCCCATGGTGCGCGGCGATCCGACCCGCCTGCGTCAGGTGCTCACGAACCTCGTGGGCAACGCGGTCAAGTTCACGGAATCCGGGGAGATCGTCGTCTCCGTCAGTGGCCGCGCCATGCCGGACGGTCGTGCCATGCTTCGCTTCGCCGTGCGCGACACCGGCGTCGGCATCCCCACGGACAAGCTCGAAACGATCTTCGAGGAATTCGGTCAGGCCGACGAGAGCACGACGCGGAAGTATGGCGGCACCGGGCTCGGCCTGACGATCGCGCGGCGGTTGGTGCATCTCATGGACGGTGACCTGACGGTGAAGAGCGCCGTGGGCCAAGGCACGGAGTTCGCGTTCGCCGTGCCTCTCCTCGTCGAAGCCGGGGCGGTTCCGACGGCGGTCCAGGGCGCAGCCCATCTGGCTGGGCGGCGCGTGCTCGTGATCGACGACAGCGCGACCAATCGCCGGATCGTGCGCGGGATGCTGGGCGCCGCGGGTCTCCATGTGGGGGAAGCCGAGGACGGCGATGCGGGGCTCGCCGCCCTCCAGCGCGCCCAGTCGAGCGGCACGCCCTATGACCTCGCGATTCTCGATGCACAGATGCCCGCCCTCGATGGGTTCGCGCTCGCCGCGGCCGTCCGCAGCTCGCCGGCGATCGTCGGCACCCGCCTGTTGATGCTCACGTCGTCGGGTGAGCGCGGCGACGGCCAGCGCTGCCGGGACCTGGGCATCCACGGCTATCTCACCAAGCCCGCGTCCCGGACCGATCTCCTGGAGGCGGTGACTGCCGTCCTGGGCATGGCGGCTGCCGCCGCGGCCATGGTGGTCACACAGCACTCGATCGCGGAGTCGCGCCGCCGCCTCCAGGTCCTCCTCGCCGAGGACAACGTCGTGAATCAGGAAGTGGCGGCCACGATGCTGCGCAAGCGCGGCCACGACGTCGACGTCGTGGGCGACGGCCGTGCGGCGGTGGAGGCGGTCGCGCGCAAGCGCTACGACACGGTGCTGATGGACATCCAGATGCCCGAGATGGATGGGTTCGAGGCGACTCGTCAGATCCGGTCAACCGCCGCCGGTCGCGACCTGCGGATCGTCGCCCTCACGGCCCACGCCTTGAGCGGTGAACGGGAGAAGGGCCTGGCGCAGGGCATGAGCGACTACCTGACGAAGCCGTTCAAGGCGCACGACCTCTTTGCGGCAGTGGAGGGCCGGACGGAGACGGCACCGGCCGCCGCCGCTCCCCCCCCCCCGGCTCCTGACGCACCGGTCGACCTCGACACATTCCGCCGCGATATGCGTGAGGCGGGCGTCGAAGAAGCCGTGGACGCGATCCTCGATACGTTCGTGGAATCGGCCGGGGAGCGCATCGGCGCGCTCACCACGGCGCTCGCCTCAGGGGAGGCTCAGGCGATCAAGCGCGCGGCGCACGCGTTCAAGTCGTCCGCCGGAACGATCGGTGCGAAGGGGCTCGCCGCTTTGTTGCAGCAGCTGGAGGCGCTGGCGGAGGCAGGCGACGTCGCGCAGGCCCGGGCGCTGGGCGACCGGTTGGCGCAGGAGAGCGCCGCGGTCACCGCCTACGTGCGGCGCGCGCGGCAAGGCGCGAGCTAGGCGGCGACCCGCGAGCCGCAGCGGTTGCAGTAGCGCGCGTCGGTTTCGAGCGCGCTGCCGCAGCGGGCGCAGTACCCGGGCGCGGTGCCGAGACGGCGGCCGCAGGCGGAACAGAAGACGGCATCGCGTTCGGGGCGCGGGCCATCGACTGGACAGCGTGCGCCGGTCGAGTCTTCCGGCGCACGGCGCACCGCTGACGGCGCACTTTCGCCCCGCAACGCGGCCAACGCTGCCGCTTGGTACTTCGCATGCAGCTCATCGTAGTCCGCGTCGGAGAGCTTCCCCGTCGCGCGGTCGAACTCGATTTCCTTCAGCGCCCGCAGCGCGACGGCCTGGGGACTCAAGTCGTCCTCGGGGTCATCGCCCTCGTTGACCGCGGAGCCCTGGTCCGCCTCAGGCGCGGGCCTGAGGATGGGCCGCAGCACGTAGTAGGTCGCGCCTGTGGCGAGCAGGATCCCGAGGATCAGCTCCAGCATCGTGGTGTCAGCCCGGCAGGCGCTCGAGCTCGCGGCGCAGCCGCTCGAGCTCGGCGGGAGAGGCGTCGATGTTGGCGCCCGAAGGTGCCGGGGTCGCGGCATCCGCGGCGGCGCGGGTCCAGCGCCGCAGCGCCAGGATGAGGAAGCCGGCGGCAACGAGGACGACGAGCGAGGGCACGAAGTAGCCGACGAGGTTGAAGCCGCGCACGGGCGGCGCCATCAGAACCTGCTGCCCGTACTGCGCGATGAATGCATCGATGATCTGCTGCGCGGTCTTCCCCTTCTCGGCGAGCGCCACGACTTGGGCGTGCAGCCCGGGGCTGTACGTGCAGTTGAAGTCGGTGGTGCGGCAGGTGTAGATGTCGAGCCCGCAGCCGCAACTGCATTTGAGCTGCTTTTCGATCGCCTGGTACGCCGCGTCGGTGTCCACTGCGGTCGTCGGCTCGAGCGCCCGCCCCGCGCTCGCCGGATCGGCGACTCTCCCGGCGGGGCCGGCGCCTGGGAGGGAATCCTGAACACCGTCGGAAAGTTGGAACGTTGGAAAGAGGGACAGAAAACCTGCAAACGCGAGTCCTAGGAACTCACGCCGTTGACATTCCGTCCTTCCATCGTTCCATCGGTCCATCGTTCTATCTTTCCATCGTTCCATCATTTCGACTCCAGTTTCACCGCGTATCCCGCCTGCGTGCGCCGCACCGCCGGCGGGCCGCCGCCCGGCCACAGCACGATGAGGCCGCCCGCCACCAGCACGTACCCCCCGAACCACACCCACCAGACGAGCGGATTGATCGTGAACCGGTACACCGCCTGCTCCGTCCCGTTCACCAGCCCGCCTAGCACGACGTAGAGATCCTCGCGCAATCCGCTCCGAATCCCGACTTCGGTCGAGGGCTCGAAGGTGTTGCGGCCGAGGGCGTCGACGTGCTGGCGTTTCTCGGTCTTCAAGCGGCCCACGTGCTTGCCGTCGCGACTCACGTCGACCAGCGCGGCGGTCACGCGGCGGTTCAGCGCGTCGTACTGCGAGACGCCCAGATGGGTGAACGTGTACAGGTGCCCGTAGGGGCTGCGCAGCGTGGCCGATTCGCCCGGGCGCAGCGTCGCCTGGGTCTCGGTCTTGAACGCCATCCCCGAGAAGGCGATGAACAAGAGCACGATGCCGATGTGGACGATGTAGCCGCCGTAGCGCCGCCGATTGCGCGCGACGAGCCGCACCACCGCCAGCGCCAGCGGCTCCCCGTACTGGCGGTGCCGCGCGCTCGCGCCGCGGCCGAACTCCTGCATCACCGTGGCGCTGACGAAGCCCCCCAGCGCGATCGCCATGAGCGGGCCCAGCTCGCGCATCCCCGCGACGAGGAGGATCAGCAGGACGAACAGGCCCGTCACCGCCGGCACCGCGAACTGGCGTCGCAAGTTCGGGAGGGACGCGCGCCGCCACGCGATCAACGGACCGATGCCCGTGAGCGCCAGCAGGAGAAGTCCCAGCGGAATGTTGACCAGGTTGAAGAAGGGCGGACCGACGGTGACCTTCGTCCCCTGCACCCATTCGGAGAGGATCGGGTAGAGCGTGCCCCACAGCACCGAGAACGCGAGGCCGATGAACAAGAGGTTATTAAACAGGAAGCTTGCCTCCCGGCTCACCATCGATTCAAGCGTCGCGTCGGCCTCGAGCAGCGGCAGCCGGGTCACGTACAGCACGATGGTCGCGGCGGCGGCGAGCAGGAGAAACCCCAGGAAGAAGTACCCGACGGGGGACTGCGTGAACGAGTGCACGCTGGCGATGACGCCCGACCGGGTGAGGAACGTGCCGAAGATCGAGAGCAGCCAGGCGCCGATCACCAGCGCGAGGTTCCACTTCTTCAGCATGCCCCGCTTTTCCTGAACCATCACGGAGTGCAGGAACGCGGTCATCACCAGCCATGGAAGCAGCGCGGCGTTCTCCACGGGGTCCCACGCCCAGTAGCCGCCCCACCCCAGCTCCACGTACGCCCACCACATCCCCAACAGCAGCCCGATCGAGAGGAACAGCCACGACACGAGCGTCCACTTGCGGATCGCCACCAGCCAGTCGACGTCGAGCTTTTTCGTGAGCAGCGCCGCGATCGCGAACGCAAACGGGATCGTGATCGAGATGTAGCCGAGGTAGAGCATCGGGGGGTGGAAGACCATCCCCGGGTTCTGCAGCTGGGGGTTCATGCCCCGGCCGTCCACGGGCGTGAACGCGAGCCGCTCGAATGGATTCGCCGCGAACAGCAGCACCGTCACGAAGAATGTCGCGACGAGGCACGTCACCGCGGCGACGAACGGCAGGTAGGCGCGGTGACGCGCGCTCGTGAACAGCTGCGCGAGCGTCGCGAACAGACTGAGCACCGTCGCCCAAAACAGCAGGCTCCCCTTTTGACCCGCGTACAGCGCCGACCAGAGGTAGAACGTGGGGAGGTTGCGGCTGGTGTAGGCGGCGACGTACTCGACGTTGAAGTCGTGGCGGAAGATCGCGACTTCTAGGGAGATCGACGCGAGGGCGAGCGCGGCGAACATCGCGAACACCGCGTGCCGCGCGCTCTGCTGTAGATCGGTCCGGCCCTGGAGGCCCCCGGCGAAGCCGGTGACCGCCCCCCACAGGCCCACGAGAAATGCGAGCCAGAGGGAAAGATGGCCGAGCAGCGTCATTTACGCTTTGGGAACAGCTTCGTAGCGCGACCCGCACTTCGCGAGCACGTCGGTCGCGTGGATCACGCCGTCCTTCTGGAGCCGCCCCTCCACCACGACCTCCACCGAATCCGTGAACGTATCGGGAGGCAGCCCGTGGAAGACGACGGGATAGCTGACGGTGCCGTCGGTGATGTGGAAGCGTAGGGTTTGGGTCGCGGTCTCTTTTTCGACCGTGCCCGGGACCACGCGGGCTCCGACTTTCATGCCCAGGTTGTAGAAGGACGGATCGGCCGACGCCTTCTGGGCCAGCTCACTCGGCGTGAGGAAATACTGGCCGGTTTCCTTGATCCCCGAGGCCATGAGGTAGCCCACGGACCCAACGATCAGCACTGCGCCCATCGCGAACTTCGTGCCGGCGTTCATGCTCAATTATACCACCTTTGTCTTGGCATGCTCCAGCGCCACGGCGGACTTGAAGGAATCGTGAGGTCCGACCACAGGTTTCCCGATGCGCTGAGCCAAGGCCAGCGAGGCAGGGCCCTAGAAAGTGAACTCCACCCCCAGCCGCGCCTGCGTCGGCGGCTGGTAGCGCAGCACCTGCCCGTACGTCGGGTTGGCGCTCGTGGGGTTGCCGTTGGCGTCTTCGCTAGCATAGTGAAGTTGGTCGAGCCATACCGCACGACGCGGACTGCCGATGTGCAGCCAGTCGAGCGTCGTCCGAGCCCGCGTTCCGTGCGCGAGGCTGAAAGGGTAGGCAAACCGGAGATTGAAATCCCAGATCGCCGGGGTCCGGCCCGCCGAGCCGCGCGGCACGAGGAACGTCGCGCGGGTGTAGGAGTTCAGGCCGAACTCGTTGAGCGGAGTACCCGACTGCCAGGTGAAGAAGAGCCCAGTCGTGAGCCCGAAGGCGAAGGGATAGGCACCGGACAGCTTCAGGACATGGGTGCGGTCGTTCGGGAGCAGCCCCGTGCTGTTCTTGCGCTGTGAGGCCGTTTGCACGCCGCCGAGGCTGCCCGGGCCTGGCACGCCATAGTCGGAGATATAGAAGCCGCTGTAGTTGCCGTAACTGCGCGACAAGACATAAGAGCAGCGAGCCTCCAACCCCTGCCGTCCCGCCCACTCGGCCGATAGCTCCAGGGCCGTGTAGCTGCGCCGGAATTTCGGCAGGAAGCTCAGCGCCCCCTGCCCCGGGACGCCAACCACAAAGTAGAGGGTATTCGTCGTGTCCAACCCGGTTCCGAATGCGGACAGCAGGTCCCGGCGAATGCCGCGGGCGGTGACTTTGAAGTTCGGGCCGAGCAGGCGCTCGTAGCCCAGAGTCACTTCTCGGTGGTGCTCCACCTTGAGGCCGGGGATGTTCGGGTACTGCGAAGGGTCCGTGCTGATGCTCCGAACGGAATCCGGCGTCACCCCCGCCCCACGCGGGTCGGACGAGAAGAACGTGTTGAACTCTGGATACGGAACGTAGAACCCGAACGCGAAGTCGAGCGGCAGCTGCTGGTAGAAGATGCCCCACGCTCCAAACACTCGTTGCGTTCCCAGCCGGCCGATCTGCCAGGCAGCGCCGAGCCGGGGCTGCCATTCGTCCCGGAAGATCTGGGCGGTTCCGGCCGATCCGATTAGGAATTCACTGGCCCAGCGCAGTCCCGCGTTCACGGTGAGACGGGGGCGGATGCGCCAAGCATCCTCCAGATACAGCGTGGGGACCCGGTTGTGCACCGTCCCCGGCACGAGACCCGAGTCCTGCACCCACAACGTCGTAGCCTTGCGCACCACGTTATTGAAGAACGACAGGTCGCTGAAGCGGTTGTCCTCATATTCCGCCCCCGCGACGAGCGTGTGGGCGCCCAGCTCCAGCGTCCCACGCAGCGCCGCCGAAGTACGCGCGTCCCTCGGCGATTCCTTGACACCAACCCCGCCGGAGAGGGTGCTGGTCAGGAAGTCGAAGTACAGCGGCTCGCTGTCCCCACGGGCGGTCTCCGCACCCTCTTGGGTGTAGCTCGTCGCTCGAGCGACAGAGACTTCGACGAGCCCCCGGGTTCCGAGCTCGTGCGTCAGGCGCACGGATCTCGATGTGTGGCTGCCTCGGGCGAAGCGCCGATAGGGGTCGGGATTCTCGACCGAATCGACCCCGATAGCGAAGAACGAGGCGGATACCTCGTGATGCGTGGAGCGGTCCCCGAACAGGAGGAGCTCGACGTTCGTCGACGCCGTCGCCCGCCAGAGAAGCTTTGCCGCGTAGATGGGTCGCCGCAAACGGTCCTGGAAACCTGCAAAGCCTGGGACCACGCGGTCGGCCGTCTCGACCTGCGGATTGTACGCCGTTGAGAACCAAAGCCGGTCGCGCACGATGGGCCCGCCGATGCGTGCGCCGACGTCGTAGTTCGTAAACGCGCTTCTCTGCTCGTCGCTGAGCCCGATCGTAGGCCCGCCGGTGAGCGCGTCGCCCGTGAAAAACGTGAACACGCTTCCCTCGAACGCATTGCCGCCTGAGTAGGTCACCGCGTTGACCGTGCCTCCAATCGCCCGGCCATAGCCGGCTCCGTAGCCGCCCTCCTTCACTTCCACGGTCCGCACGAAGTTGTAGGGGAGAACGAAGTCGGAGGCGGGTGGGTCGAGATGCACATCCGTGACGTTGACGCCGTCGATGAAATACGCGTTCTCCAGCCCCGTGGCGCCACCGATGTTCACGGGGTCGCCCGGGAGGTAGCTCGTGTTCGCGTGCGGCAGGAACGCGACGATGGAACGGTAATCACGGCCGACCGGCAGGGCGTCGTAGGTGGTCGCGTCCACGTTGGCCCCGATGGTTGTGCTCGCCGGATCGACCGATAGCCGCTGAGCGCTTACGGTGATCTCGCCCAACTCGACCGCCTCTGGCTCGATCGTGACTAGGCCGAGGTTCGTCGTGCGGCCGATTCGGACCAGAACGCTGTCCACGACCACCGGTCGAAACCCGATGCGCTCGAGGCGAACCCTGTAGCGCCCCGCCGCCAGGGCCAGCACCTGAAAGAAGCCTTGCCGATCGGGTTGGGTTGTGCGGGTGCCTTGGAGGCTCGGCCCGGTGATCGTGATGCGAACCTCGGCCGCGGGCTCGGCCTGGGGTGAGACGACCCGGCCCTGGAGGTTCCCGCTGACCTCCTGGGCGGGGAGCGATCGCGGGAGAACGCAGAAAATGGTGAGGAAGACGCAGCCGCTCTTCATCTAGTTCCTCGCCGCAGCCAGTCGCTGAAACCGCGGGCTCCCCCGCAACGGATCCCAGAACGGATCTGCCCTGAGCCATCCCGCGGAAAGTTCACCTGGACGCGAGAGCATGATCTCCAAGTGATCGATCGCCTTCTCGCGCTCACCAAGGAGCACATCGATCCTTGCGAGGTTCGCGCGCAGATACCCGCTCCACTCCGCGTCCTTGGAGACCGGGACCAGATCGACGGCTCGCTCGCCTTCGCGGACTGCGTCTGACGAGCGGCCGAGACCAGCTAGGGCGAGTCCGAGCAGGGCGTGATAGTAAGACTCATCGGTTTCGTGACGCACCTTTCGCTGCAGGATGACCCGCGCCGAATCGAACTGGAAGCGCGCCTGGGATTCTTGTCGTCTCGCGTGATAGACCATTCCCTTGCTGAGCGCGAGGACGGCGCTGTCGCCGTCTAGGGCTGCCGGGGTGAGTGCGAGCATCTGTGCCTGCCGACTGGTGTCCAGCAGCGTGACAACATCACAGAGCGCAAGAATCGGCAGAGCTGCGCCGCTCGGATCGAGGGGGCGCGACAGATCGGGCAACAGACGCCGCGCGCCTGCGAGATCTCCCGTTTGTCCGAGGTACGCCAAGACTTTGCCGAGTTGGCCATCGAATGATTGCGGCTTGAGGGCGAGAGCTCGGTCATAGTAGTACATGGCCGCCGTGAACTGGCGCAGCTCGGTGTAGCGGTTCCCCGTGCCGATCGCCACTAGAACGTTGCGCGGATCGAGGGCGGCCGCTTCGCGCCCGTAGGCCAGGGCTTCTTTCCAACGCCCCTCCGTCATGTAAATGTCCCCCATCGTCCCTGCCAAATACGGATCGCTGGGACGGCCTTTTCTAGCGAGGGCGAATTGCTCCAGCGCCCGGCCGTAGTCACCGACGACGCGGAAGTAATAGAAGCCCAATGCGCCGTGCGATTCCGGGAGGTCAGGGGCGAGGTGCAACACACGGTCCAACGCGCCCTTGGCACGGGTCAGTTGCTTCGGCGAGCGGTCCATGTAGGCGTCGTGCATCCACACGTAAGCGACCGACAACCATGCGTACGGGGGCGCGAAATCCGAGTCCAGGGCAACGGCCTGCTCATACAGGCGGGCCGCCGTGCGCACGTTTGCCGGATCGAACTCCCGATCCACCAACACACGTCCACGCAGATACAGGTCATAAGCCTGTAGGTTGGCGGTGGGCCGTGCCTCGAGGACACGCCGCTCAGCATCAACCAGGGCGATATCCAGGGCCCCCGCAACCCTGGTGGCGAGATTGGTCTGCACCGCGAACACGCCGGCCAGCACTGTGTCGTATTGGTCAGACCAGAGTTGGGCGGCGTCAGCCACCCGGATCAGCGCCGGGCTCACCCGCACGCGGCTCGTGCCCGAGGCTTTCTCCCAGCGAACTGAGCCTTGCAGGATGTATTGGACACCCAACTCCCGACCGATCTCTTGTGGGCTCTGCCCGGTCCTCTTGTACTGGCTGGCGCTCGACCAGCCGATCACACCGAGGCGCTGGATGCTGCCAAGCCGCGTTGCGATCGCCTCGCTCAACCCGTCGGCGAAGTAGTCGTCGTCAGGTGAGCCAAGGTTCTGAAACGGGAGCACGGCGAGCATTTTCCGATCAGCCGGGACATCGACCCTGGCGGCATCCGGCTGGAGCGGCCAGAACGCGTACGCGGCCGCGCCAGCGGCAAGCAACACGACGACGGCGGCAACTGCGAACCGACTCAGGACGTCGGCGCGGCGGAGTTGCCGCAGCAGAGTGTACGGGACTGCGACTGTATTGGGGCTCGTTGTCTCCACGACGTTGCCTGCGGTCGTGGCGTGCGCGGAGTGTGGTAGTCGTCCCTTGGTCGCGGTCTCCTTCTGAAGGCGTTCGATCAGCGCCAGTATCTGAGGTGCCGGGTCAGCACCGAACTCCGCGTGGACGAAGGCCTCGTGCGCTTGGCCGTGCTCGATCGCCTTAGCGCGCTCGCCGGCGGCGTCCAGTACCGTCATCAGGGCGAGCGCTGCGCGCGAACTCAGCGGATCAAGCTCTGTGAGGCGGCGCCACGATTCCATCGCGTCGCGCACATCGCCACGCGCGGTCGCGGCTGTCGCGACCGACTCGAGAGCTCCACACACACGCTGCAGCAGCCGGGCACGCTCCGCGTCCGCCCAGCGCTCAAACTCGCCCGCCCCGTCCACGTAAAAGCCGTCGAGAAACGGACCCGCGTAGGTTCGCCCGGCGGCCGCGACATCGCCCCCGTCCAGCGCCTCCTCGAACGCTTGGACATCGCTCGAGATGACGGCGGGGTTGAGGCGGAGCTCGGTCGCGCCGAGCAGGAGCTCCGGCTCCTTCAGGTCATGACGGAGGGCGTAGCACGACTGCTTGAGGAGATGGCGGGCATGATCGGCGTCGCGCTCGGGCCAGAGGTAGGCCGCAAGTTTGTCGCGGCTCACACCCTTGCGGCCCGCGGCGGCAAGTAGGGCGAGCAGTGCGAGAGTCTTGCGTTGCACGGCCGCGCCGGAGAGCGGCACGCCGTTTTCCTTGATCGCCAGCCCGCCAAACGTTCGCAGTTCCAACATGATAGGCCATCCGACCGGTTTCTGACCTGGTGCTTACGCCGCTCGTCTAACTTAGGCCCCGTTCCCCGATGTTGCGAACGAGAGTGGAATGGTGGGCGCGGGGGCGGGCCGAGCCAAGTGGCCCTGCGGAAACGAGATGGAAGTTCAAGGAGGAGGTAACCATGTACCCACTTCGAATGGAATCTGCTCTCCTGCTCGGCGTCGCGTTACTGGCTGGCTGCGGTGAGCAAGACGCCCCCACCGCGCCGTCCGCCGTCGCGCTGGTGGCGGCCACGTCGATCGTCGGCGATCGACCCTACTCGTGGAGTCTCACGTGCCAGAGCTCTTCGAAGGACACGTCCGTTGCCATCGGGGCTGACTGGCGCTGGACCGAGAACGGCGTGGCGATCGTCGGGACCGAGACCTTAACGACTTGTTTTCCGAATTTGACGCAGCAGCGGACCGTGAGTGGCGTCGGCGTGCGTCCGGCCAACGCAAACGGCTTCAGGGCGTGCGTCGCATCCGACTGCCAGAGCTGGACGTTCGATCCGGCCGGGTCGTTCGGTGCACGGCTCAAGGGATCCAGCGTCTGGTTCCCGACCGGGTGTTTCGATCCGTACGACAGGAAGTGCGTGGCGTCGCTCACCGGCACTTTCAGCATGCAGAGCTAGGAAGCGGGGTGCGGAGATCTCAAGACTGCGCCTGCGTGAGGGGGGGCTATGAAGACCGTTGAAAGAATCGGGACGAGCCTGCTGCTCGGAACCGCACTGATGGCTGCCTGCAGCGGCTCCGAGGCCACGGGACCGTCCAGCGCGCCGCACGCCAAGATCGCCTTCGAGAGCGACCGCGCTGGGGGGGCGACCAACATCTACATGATGAACGCTGACGGCACCGAGGTCGTCAATCTCACCAACAACCCAGGTTTCTTCCCCGCCTGGTCGCCTGACGGTGCGAAGATCGCCTTCGAGAGCGGCCGCGACGGCAACCAGGACATCTACGTTATGAACGCCGACGGCACCGGGCAAGTCAATCTGACACACAACCTGGCGATCGATGAGTCTCCTGCTTGGTCGCCTGACGGCACGAAGATCGCCTTCGTGAGCACCCGTGCCGGGAACTTCGACATCTACGAGATGAACAGCGACGGCTCGGGCGTCACACGGCTTACCAACGACCCAGCCTACCACCGCTACCCCAGCTGGTCGCCTGACGGGACGAAGCTCGCCTTCGTGCACACCATCGACTTCAACTCCGACATCTACCTCATGAACGCCGACGGCACCGGCCCCGTCAATCTGACGAACAACCCGGCGCGCGATGATTTCAGTCCTGCCTGGTCGCCCGACGGCTCCGAGATCGCCTTCACAAGCGACCGCGCCGGGAACTTCATCTGGGACGTCTACGTGATGAACAGCGACGGCTCCAGCGTCACCCGCCTTACCAACAACTCGGGCCTCTCCCCCGCCTGGTCGCCTGACGGTACGAAGATCGCCTTCGCGAGCGGAGGTGGCAACTCCGAAGTCTATGTGATGAACCGCGACGGTACCGGGCTCGTCAATCTGACGAACAACCCGGCCGCCGACGGTCATCCTGTCTGGAGGCCGTAGATCCGGGGCTAGGATCTGGTGGTGAGGGTGTCTCCCTACGTCGCTGCCTGGACCATGCTCGAAGTGGACAGCTAGGAGGTAACATGAACGCAATTCGAATGGCGGTCGGCCTGCTGCTTGGAGTTGCAGGCGTGAGTGGCTGCCGTGATTGGAACCCTGTGACAACGAGCGACTCACCGCCAGGGCTTTCCGCGATCGTGCTCGGCCAGATCGAGCCGGGCCATCCCTATGTAGGCGCCATCATCCTCAATGCGCCAAGCCCGTCCTGGTTCCCGGTATCATACCAACCGCGGTACTGCTCGGGCACGCTACTGTCGAGCCGTGTGGTCCAAACCGCGGCACATTGCTTCGCCTTCGCGGCGCAAACCGCCGGATATCCCGCGGCTGCCCTGCCGTCGTCTCTCATTCACGTGAGCTTCGCCGCAAACGTCACGGACCCCAGTTCGTGGCGCGAGGTCACGGGGTACGTGTTCCATCCGGACTTCGTGCCCCCGTTCGGCACCCCGGACGTCGCGCTTGTATTCCTCTCTCGGCCGATAAACGACATCCAGCCGGGCACACTCGCGCCGGCGGGGTACCTCGACTCCTTCAAGAACGCCGAGCTCCAGGCTTCCACCTTCTGGGACGTCGGCTATGGAATGCTCGGCGCCGGGGACAACTTCGCGCTGGCGGGAGATCGTCGCATCGCGACGGTCGGCTTCCAGCAGCTCGACGCCAATTTCCTGTACATGCAGCGCGACCCGGGCGGCCCCTGCATCGGCGATTCCGGCGGGCCCCTCCTCTTAGCTGCGGGCGGCATCGAATACGTCGTCGCCGATCTTCATGCTTTGCGCGCCAAGTTCAATACCAATGAGAAACAAGATTGCACGGGTGACTTCGCCGCGCAGCGAATGGACCTCGCCAACGTGGTGACTTTCATCCAGTCGACCATCGCGTCGCATGGCCCAAGCGATTTCAACCCGGTCCTGCGGCCGTGACGGAGGAATGATGAACACGATCCGATAGCTGCCACCCTGGCACTGGGAGATGCGGTTTGGAATCACAATAAAGGTCCAGGATCGTTCGCCAAGGTCCCCGCCTCAGCGGGGCGCCCCTCGCTACCTGGCCGCAGTAACGATTCAGGGTACCGAAGTCCGCGGGGCGGTCGAGCGGCCGCCCCGACCTTCGAAGCAGCCTCACTCAGGTGCGCGCCGCAGCCAGGCGCTGGAACCGCGGGCTCCCCCGCAACGGATCCCAGAACGGATCTGCCCGGAGCCAGCCCGCCGAGAGGGGACCGGGTCTCGAGAGCACGATCTCCAGCTGCTCGATCGCCTCATCCCGCTCGCCTAGCAGCACGTAAATGCGTGCGAGATTCGCTCGCAGGTACGCGTTCCACTCGGCGTCCTTGGTGACGGGAACGAGAGCGACCGCCCGCTCACCCTCGCGAATCGCCTCGGCCGAGCGGCCAAGGCCGGCCAAGGCGAGGCCGAGCACGGCGGCGTAGTAGTCGTCCTTGGGCTCCTGACGGACGCTGGCTTCCAGGATGCTGCGCGCCGAGTCGAACTGCGCGCGCGCTTGTGGCCCGTGATCGTTCGCGCGCTGGACCATCGCCTTAGTCAGGGCCAACACGGCGCTGTCCCCGTCCAGCGCGGCTGGGGTGAGCGCGAGTAGGCTCACCTGGTGCCTGGCATCGAACAGCGTCGCCACGTCGCTCAGCTGCAGAATAGGCAGCCCTTGTCCGGTCGGATCGAGCGTCTGCGAGAGATCTGGCAGCAGTCGCTGCGTCCCCGATAGATCGCCAGTCTGACTTGCATAAGCGATGGCTTTGCCGAGCTGCGCGTCGAACGACTCCGGCTTGAGTGCGAGCGCCCGGTCGTAGTAGTAGGTGGCCGCAGCGAACTGGCGCCGGTCCATGAAGCTGGCCGCCGTCATGAGCATGATCATGACATTTCGAGGATCGAGCGCCACGGCTTCGTGCCTATAGGCCAATGCTTCGTTCCAGCGTCCCTTCGCCTCGTAGATTGCAGCGATCAAGGCCGGAAACCACGGATCGCTGGGGCGCATGCGTCTGGCTCGAGTGTATTCCTGCAGCGCCTTGTCTTTGTCCCCCAGAACGTTGAGGTAGAACATCCCCAACGCGGCGTGGGATTCCGGCAGGTTGGGATCTAGGCGCAGCGCGCGATCCAATGCAGCCTTGGCACGAGTCACCATATCCGGCGATCGGTCCATGTGGTTTTGGTACATCCACACGTAACCGACGGACAGCCAGTCATACGCAAGCGCAAAATTCGAGTCCAGGGCGACCGCCTGCTCGTACAGGCGGACCGACTTGCGCCCGTTGGCCGGATCGAACTCGCGATCCCCCAGCACGCGGCCGCGCAGATACGCATCATAGGCCTGGAGATTTGCCGTCGGCCTCGTCTCCAACAAACGGCGCTCGGCGTCTATTAGGGCGAGGTCGAGCGCACCCGCTACCCGGGTGGCGAGGTTCGTCTGCACCGCGAACACGCCGGTCAGCGTCGTGTCGTACTGGTCGGCCCAGAGCTGGGTGGCGTCGGACACCCGAATCAACGTTGTGCTCACGCGGACGCGGCTCGCGCCGCCGGTTTTCTCCCAGCGGACCGAGCCGTCCAGGATGTACTGGACGCCCAACTCCCGACCGATCTCCTGTGGGCTCTTGTTGGACCGCTTGTACTGGCTGGCGCTCTGCCAGGCGATGACGCCGAGCCTCCGGACGCTGCCGAGCCGGGTGGCGATCGCCTCGGTGAGGCCATCGGCGAAGTACTCGTCGCTGGGCGCGCCGCGATTCTCGAAGGGGAGCACGGCGAGCATTTTCCGGTCCGCGATGGGTACCGGCTCCACCCCGCTCACTGTTGGCTGCCGCCTCGAAACGCCGTATCCCACGGCGCCGACCACGAGTACGATCGCGATGACGGCGG
>WNGR01001312.1_pt1 | contig 46154 bp, 39 predicted proteins | sample 5407581 | NCBI WGS metagenome assembly WNGR01 (sample SAMN13153383, study PRJNA577476) | soil metagenome | isolation source: 80 cm soil or saprolite under Garry oak tree replicate 2 | place: USA:California | collected 2016-06-15 | reverse complement strand
ACGCGCCCACCGCGATCAGCAACGCGACGATGATCGCGAGCGCACCCGACATTGCCGAAGCCGGCAGCGCGATGAACAGCACGAGGCCGAGCGCGAACGACCCGAGCAGCAACGGCAGATGATCCCAAGGCCCGCGCGAAAGCCGCGCCGGCACCGCCTTCGCGCCATGCCGGCGGCGCCAGACGAACACCGCGCCCACCAGCATCACGAGCGCGGCCAGGAAGATCAGCTTGTCGAGCCACGGCGAGTAAATCGCCAGACCGTAGTTGACGAACACCAGCGCCATCGCGAGGATTGCGCCGCCCGCGGTGGCGACGTGCGTCTTCGCGATATACGGGTCACGCGCGACCACATGGTGCAGATCGACGAAATAGCGCTTCGGAATCGACAGCAGATTGGCCCAGCCGTACGCGCCCGCCGCCGTGGCGCGCCCTTCGCGCCAGTACGCGGCGCGTTTGGCGAGCGCGAACGCGAGGCCGGCCACCGACAACCACAGCAGGACAGTGATGACAAACACGGGGCTCATCGTCAGAAATCCTTGCAAAGGCGCAGCGCGTCGTAGATCGCGCCGTGAATGTTGTGCATGGAAATGCAGTCGCCGACGCGGAACAGCAGGAAGCGGCCGTTACCGAGTTCTTCGCTCAAACACGGTTGCTGCTCGGATGCGAACAGCTTGTGCACGTCCACCTGGCCGCGATTGACGGACTCGGGCTTGAGCGCCCAGTAAAGCTGATCGTTCGGCGTGCTGCCGTTCTCGATCACCACCTGATCGACCGCGCGCTCTTCCTGCTCTTCCGTGTACTCGTTGCGGATCACGGCAATCTTCTTGCCGTCTTCCTCGTAGACTTTGTCGAGCCAGTAATTCGGCGTATGAATCACGCCCTGTGCGTAGAGGCGGCGATAGAAAATCGGGAACGTGGTGCCGCCGACGTCGTCGGCAACCTTCACGTCCGGTGTCACGATCTCGACGTTCGAGCCGCGGCTCGACATGAAATCGGCGACGCCCGCGCCGGCGTGCGTGCTCACGCCGTCATAGACGAGCACGTTCTTGCCGGGTTCGACCTTGCCGGACAGCACGTCCCATGAGCTCACCGCGAGCCCTTCCTCGACGCCCCATGCAGCCACTTGCGACGTGAACGACGAGCCGCCCGTCGCCAGCACGACGATGTCGGGCTTCTCGGCCATGATGGTTTTCTCGTCGGCGGCGACGCCAAGCCTGCGATCGACGCCGAGACGCTTCGTCTCCATATCGAACCAGCGCACGATGCCCGCCATCTGTTCGCGCTGCGGCGCTTTCGCGGCCAGCATGATCTGGCCGCCCACATAATCGTTCTTCTCGAACAGCACGACGTCATGACCGCGCGACTTCGCCACGCGCGCCGCTTCCAGTCCGGCCGGACCGGCGCCGACCACGACGACCTTGCGCTTCGGCCCGCGCGTCTTCGCGATCACATGCGGCATGGTTTCTTCACGCGACGTCGCGGCGTTCTGCACGCACAGCACATCGAGCCCGTTGTACTGACGGTCGATGCAATAATTCGCGCCGACGCACTGCTTGATTTCGTCCTCGCGGCCATCGCGGATCTTGATGACCATGTGCGGGTCGGCGATCTGCGCGCGCGTCATGCCGACCAGATCGACCATGCCGCCAGCCAGCAGACGTTCGGCCTGCCCCGCGTCGCGAATGCTTTGCGCGTGCATGACCGGCACCTTCACCACTGACTTGATGCCGGCCGCGAGATGCACGAACGGTTCGGGCGGCAGCGCCATCGGCGGCATGCAGTTCGCCAGTGTGTTGTGCGTGTCCGCACCCGAGCCGATCACGCCGAGGTAATCGATCAGGCCGGTTTCGCTCATCGCCTGAGCGATTTCCTTCAACTGCTCATGATCGAGCCCGTCTTCATGAAACTCGTCGCCGCACATGCGCAAACCGACGCAGAAATCCGCGCCCACCGCTTCGCGCACCGCCTTCAATACTTCAGTACCGAAACGCAGGCGGTTTTCGAGCGAGCCGCCCCATTCGTCGGTACGGAAATTCGTGCGCGGACTCCAGAACTGATCGATCAGGTGCTGATGCGCCGCCGAGATTTCGACGCCGTCCATGCCCGCATCCTTCACGCGCTTCGCCGCCGCCGCGAAGTCGCTGATAATGCGGCGAATCTCTTCCACCTCGATGATCTTCGCGTTGCCACGGTGCACCGGCTCACGCACGCCGGAAGGCGACATCAGGTGCGGCCAATGCTCGCCGTGAAACGCCGAACGGCGGCCCATGTGCGTGGCTTGAATCATGATCTTCGCGCCATGCCGATGCATCGCTTCGGCGAGCCGCGCGAGCGGGTCGATGATCTTGTCGGTGGAAAGATTCACCGACTTCCACCAGCCTTGCGGGCTGTCGATCGACACCGGGCTCGAACCGCCGCACACGGCGAGGCCGACGCCGCCCTTCGCCTTCTCCTCGTAGTAACGGATATAACGGTCGCCGGGCAAGCCGCCCGGCTCCGCATAGACCTCCGCATGTGCCGTACTGACGATGCGGTTACGCAAGGTCAACTGGTTCAGCGTGAGAGGCTTGAAAAGGTTCGGGTAACGCATCGCGATCGACCTCGGAATGAAATAGGCTTTGTGCGCGTTTTCTTGGGCCGTTACGACGCGAGCGGCGACACTTCGAACACGCAATGGTCGTGGCTTTCAGCCGCGCATTGCGCTTCTCGCGAATACGAAGGCGGGCCCTTGCGCGTGGAGTCCGGTGCGGTATCGTTGACCCAATCCATCGCGCCCGCGAACCAGCCGGCGAACATGTAGCAAAGCTTGCCTTCCTTGCCCGGCTGCGCGAGCACGAACGACGAGTGATGCAATTCGATGCGCGCGCGCGAGCTCGACGGATCGGATTCGGTGATCCTGAAGATGCCCCAGCCGCGTTGCGACAGACGGTTCAGGTAATGTTCGAACACCGCCATGCCGGAAATGCCGTGCTGTTTCGCTTCCTTGTCGCACCAGAAATACGCGGACTTGTAGCCGGCCTTGTAGAGAATCTCGGCATACGTATCGCGGCCCAGCGCTTCTTCCACGGCAGTGTGATTGTTCGTGAAGAAATGACGCGGCACGTACAACATAGGCAGCGCGTCGGTGGTCCAGACGCCGGTGTTCGGATCGACGTCGATAGGCAGTTGGGGTTGCATGTGGAGACTCCGTTTTTATGTGTTCAGGTTCGGTATGGGGAAATCAGACCTTCCAGACTTCACCGAACACCCGCACCCAGTTTTCGCCCATGATCTTCTTGATGCGCGTCTCGCTCCAGCCGGCGCGCTCCATCGCGGCCGTCAGGTTCGGAAACTCGCCGATCGTGCGAATGCCTTCCGGATTCACGACCTTGCCGAAGTTCGTCAGTTGGCGATAGCGGCCCTTGTCGTGCGTGATCCAGTCGAAGAACTCGGTGCTATAGCCTTGCGTGAAGTCCGTGCCGATACCCACCTGGTCTTCGCCGATCAGATTCACCACGTACTCGATCGCCTCGATATAGTCTTCGACGGTCGCGTCCGGGCCGCGCTTCAGGAACGGCGCGAACATCGTCACGCCGACGAAACCGCCGGCATCGGCGATCTCTTTCAGTTGTTCGTCGCTCTTGTTGCGCGGATGCTCTTTGAGGCCCGACGGGCAGCAATGCGAGTAGCACACCGGTTTGTTCGAAGCCGCGATCGCTTCGGAGGACGTCTTGCCGCCCACGTGCGATAGATCGACCATGATGCCGACGCGGTTCATCTCCTGAATCACTTCGCGGCCATAACCCGACAAACCGCCGTCGCGTTCATAACAGCCGGTGCCGACCAGGTTCTGCGTGTTGTAGCAAAGCTGCACCACGTTCACGCCGAGGTCCTTGAAGGCTTCGATATAGCCGAGGTTGTCCTCGAACGCGTGCGCGTTCTGGAAGCCGAAGATGATGCCCGTCTTGTTCTCTTTCTTCGCGCGGAAGATGTCGTCGGTGGTGCGCACCAGCGTGAGAATCTCGCCGTATTCGCGGATCTGCTGCTTCATCTCCGCGATGTTGTCGACGGTCTTCTGGAAGCTTTCCCAAACCGAGACCGTGCAGTTCACCGCGGTCACGCCGCCCTTGCGCATGTCCTCGAACACCGAGCGCTCGAACTTCGAAATGTTCAGACCGTCGATGATGATGCTGTTGTCGTGCAGAGTGCTCATCGTTTGCTCCAGGTGTTCTCAGTAGATGGGGAAGCGTTCGCACAGCGCGAAAATCTCGCGGCGCACGCGTTGTTCGGTGGCGGCATGGCCTTCCGGGTGGTCGCGCAGCGCGTCGAGCACCTCGACGATCAGCCGCCCGACTTCGCGGAATTCGCTCACGCCGAAGCCGCGCGTCGTGCCCGCCGGCGTGCCCAGGCGAATGCCGGAGGTGACCGTCGGCTTCTCGGTGTCGAAGGGAATACCGTTCTTGTTGCAGGTGATGCCCGCGCGTTCCAGCGCCTGTTCGACCTGATTGCCCTTGAGCCCCTTCGGGCGCAGATCGACCAGCAGCAGATGGTTGTCGGTGCCGCCCGTCACCAGATCGACACCGCCGGCCTTCAACACCTCGCCCAGTGCTTGCGCGTTGGCGAGCACGTTGTCGATGTAGGTCTTGAAGCCGGGTTGCAGCGCCTCGCCGAACGCGACCGCCTTGCCGGCGATCACGTGCATCAGCGGGCCGCCTTGCAAGCCGGGAAACACCGCGGAGTTGATCTTCCTGGCAATGTCTTCGTCATTCGTCAGGACAAAGCCGCCGCGCGGGCCGCGCAACGTCTTGTGCGTGGTCGACGTGACCACGTGCGCATGCTCGACCGGATTCTGGTGACGCCCCGCCGCGATCACGCCGGCGATGTGCGCCATGTCCACCATCAGCTTCGCGCCGACGCCGTCCGCAATCGCGCGCAGCCGTGCGAAATCGAGCGCACGCGGATAAGCCGAGAAGCCCGCGATCAGCAAGGCCGGTTTGTGCTGCTGCGCGAGTTCCTCGATCTGCTCGTAATCGATCAGCATCGTGTCGCGATTGACGCCGTACTGCACCGCGTTGAACCACTTGCCCGACATCGCCGGTTTCGCGCCATGCGTGAGGTGGCCGCCCGCGTCGAGCGACATGCCGAGCACCGTGTCGCCTGGCTTCACCAGCGCGAGCATCACCGCGCCGTTGGCCTGCGCGCCGGAATGCGGCTGCACGTTGGCGAATTTCGCGTTGAAGAGTTGCTTGATGCGATCGAGCGCGAGCGTCTCGATCACGTCCGCGTATTCGCAACCGCCGTAGTAACGCTTACCCGGATAGCCTTCCGCATACTTGTTGGTCAGCACCGAGCCTTGCGCTTCGAGCACCGCGCGCGACACGATGTTTTCCGACGCGATCAGTTCGACTTGCGACTGCTGGCGCTCGAGCTCTTTCAAAATAGCGCCGCGCACGGCCGCATCGCGTGTGGCCAGCGATTCTTCGAAGAAGGGATTCGGGTTCGACATGGAAGGTCCGTGAAGTCGTTGACGGAAGGCCGGAAAGCGCCGCTCAGTGCATCGTTTGAGCCCTGCTGCTGCCGGTCTGCATTGCGTCTATTCTTGACGTTCGCCTCGCGCGTCAATTTATGAATTCAGACGTGTTCTTTGCCTTTTCCGCCATGCGCGTCCTTTTTTCACAAGTCGGCGGTGGCCCGTTTTTCGCCGATCGCTCAACGGACCATTGAGCCGGCATAGAGCCGGCGGCCGCACGATTGTTCAGCCCACGCGCTCATGCTGCACTGCAACTGATCGTTGCGCGCGGTTCAGGTGCGAAAAGGACCCTTCACGGCTCCGTTCTGGTGCCGTTTGTTTAGCTATCCAAGCTTAATCGCAGGCAACCAAGGGTTTAGCCTGATGGCATGGTAGTTGCGCTAGTCCGCAAAATTGCAGGAGTCACCGCTCCCCACGGCGACGCGACACTACAGATTCGAAGGAATCATTCCTCCCATGGCCACCGACCGCACGGCATCGTTGTCGCATTTCGCATTCATGCCGGTTCCGAACTTCACGATGATCGCTTTCACCAACGCGATCGAAGTCCTGCGCATGGCGAACTACCTGACCGGCCAGACACTTTATCGCTGGTCGATCGTGAGTCCCGAAGGCGGGCCGGTGACGGCGAGCAATGGCCTTTCCGTCGATACGGGACCGGTGGAATGCGTCGGGCAGCCGGATATCGTGTTCGTGGTCGGCGGCATCGACGTGCAGCGCGCCACCACGCCCGCCCATCTTTCGGCGTTGCGCCGCTTCGCCCGCATGGGCAGCGTGCTCGGCAGCCTGTGCACCGGCACCTATGCGCTGGCGCGCGCCGGTCTGCTGGCCGGTTATGCGTGTGCGATTCACTGGGAGAACATGTCGGCGCTGAAGGAAGAGTTTCCCGATACGCGCTTTCTGAAAGAACTGTTCGTGATCGACCGCGATCGCGTCACCTGCACCGGCGGCGTGGCGCCGCTCGACATGATGCTGAACCTGATCGCGCCGCGCGTGGGCACGGCGCGGGTCACGCAGATCGCGGAGCAGTTCATCGTCGAACATGTGCGCGACACCAGCGCGCAACAGAAAATGCCGCTGGTGGCGCGGCTCGGTTCGGCCAACAAGTCCCTCTTCGAAGTGATCTCGCTGATGGAGAACAACATCGAAGAGCCGCTTTCGCGTGAAGAACTCGCGCGCCTCGCCGGCATGTCGCAGCGGCAATTGCAGCGGCTGTTCCGCGAGCATCTCGGGATGACGCCGACGCATTACTATCTGACGCTGCGTTTGCGGCGTGCCCGCGAGCTGCTGCTGCAGACCGACATGTCGATCATGCATATCACAATGGCTTGCGGCTTCCAGTCGGCCTGCCACTTCTCGAAGAGCTATCGCGACGCGTTCGGCACCGCGCCGACGCGCGAGCGGCGCAAGCAGGCGCCTTCGCTCGCCGTGGTGCCTGTAATGGCGGCTTGATTCTGCTTCGCTCGTCGCGCTGGCGGGTTTTGCAGTTTCAAAAAATAACGCGTTGAACGGCCAACCGTTCAACGCGTTTTGTTATTGCGCTTCGTGCGGGGCCACGAACGAAAGCGGCCCCGCCCGCTTTACGCCGCTTTCAGCAGACCATGCGGGTCGATCACAAACTTCCTCGGCGCGCCGCCGTCGAACTGCCGGTAACCATCGGGCGCCTGATCGAGCGACACCACCGTCACGTTGACGATATCCGCAATCGGCAAGCGGTCCCACAAAATCGCCTGCATCAGATTGTGGTTGTACTTCATCACCGGCGTCTGCCCGGTATGGAACGAGTGCGACTTGGCCCAGCCGAGGCCGAAGCGGATACTCAGGCTGCCCTTGCGTGCGGCGGCATCGGCGGCGCCCGGATCGTCCGTGACGTAGAGGCCCGGAATGCCGATCGCGCCCGCAGCCCGCGTGATTTCCATCAGCGAATTGAGCACCGTGGCCGGCGCTTCCTCATGCGAGCCGCTGCTGCCGTGGCCGTGCGCCTCGAAGCCGACGCAGTCCACCGCGCAATCCACCTCGGGCTTGCCGAGAATCTGCTCGATCTGCTCGCCGAGCGTGGCGTCTTTCGACAGGTCGATGGTCTCGAAGCCCATCTTGCGCGCATGCGCGAGGCGCGCCTCGTTCATGTCGCCGACGATCGTGCAGGCCGCGCCCAGCAAGCGTGCCGACGCGGCCGCCGCCATGCCCACCGGCCCCGCGCCTGCTATATAAACCGTGGCGCCTGGCTTCACGCCTGCCATCACCGCGCCGTGATAGCCGGTAGGCAGAATGTCGGAAAGGCACGTGAGGTCGCGGATTTTCGACATGGCCTGCGCGCGGTCGGGGAATTTCAGCAGATTGAAGTCCGCGTACGGCACCATCACGTACTCGGCCTGGCCGCCAATCCAGCCGCCCATGTCGACGTAGCCATAAGCGCCGCCCGCGCGCGACGGATTCACGTTCAGGCACACGCCGGTATGCTGCGCCTTGCAGGTCGGGCAGCGTCCGCAGGCGACGTTGAACGGTACGGATACCAGGTCGCCGATCTTCAGCGTTTCGACGTCGCGGCCGATTTCGATCACCTCGCCGGTAATCTCGTGGCCGAGCACGAGGCCGACCTCTGCGGTCGTCCGGCCGCGCACCATGTGCTGGTCGGAGCCGCAAATATTGGTACTCACCACCTTCAGAATCACGCCGTGGCCGATCGCCCGGCCACGTGGATCGACCATTTTCGGAAAGTCGATCGACTGTACTTCCACCTTGCCCTGCCCTAGATACACGACGCCGCGATTGCTGCTCATTGTCTGTCTCCATGTCTTGTGAGCGGCGTGCCTGACTGTACGCAACACGCCGTTCAACGAGCGTAGCGCCCGCTGAACAAAGGACATGTACCGAACGCGACATCGGTTTGGCCGGAACCGACATGCCCGGCGCAACCCGCAGCCACGCTGATGCAGCCCAGTTTTTATTGATTGACCGTTCAATATAAAAAAACTAACATGGCCCATCGAACACTTGGCTAGCGCACACTTAAGCCTGCCCCAACAGCACCATGCCCAAACTTGGAATGCGCGAAATCCGCCGCGCTCAACTGATTGACGCGACATTGCTGACGATCGACCAAACAGGTCTCGCCGGCGCGACGCTCGCCTCGGTCGCGCAGCGCGCAAGCATTTCCACCGGCATCGTCAGTCACTATTTCGGCGACAAGGACGGGTTGCTCGAAGCCACCATGCGTCACGTGCTGCGCGATCTGTGGCAAGCCACGTCGCGCAGACGCCGTGCGGCGAAGGCCGATCCGCGCTCGAAACTGCGCGCGGTGGTGGCCGCGAATTTCGACGCCGAGCAGACGAGCGGCCCGGTCATGAAAACGTGGCTCGCGTTCTGGTCCGAGAGCATGCACAAGCCTCAGTTGCGGCGGCTGCAATACGTGAACACGCGGCGCCTGAACTCGAACCTGTGCGCGGATTTTTCGAAAGCGCTGCCGCGCGCGGCCGCACGGCGAGCGGCAAGCGGCCTCGCAGCGTTGATCGACGGCTTATGGCTGCGCGGCGCGCTGTCGGGCGAACCGTTCGACACGAAAGCGGCGCTGCGCGTCGCGAACGAATACATCGATCTGGTCCTGGAAGCACGCAGCTAGGCCGGCGACATTTTTAAAGGAGCAAGTCATGGCGGTATTCGCAACGCAACGTCTCTATATAGGCGGCGCCTACGTCGATGCAACCGGCGGAGAAACCTTCGATACGCTCGACCCCGCCACCGGCGAAACGCTCGCCACCGTCCAGCAGGCAACGGCCGCCGACGTCGATCGCGCGGTGCAATCCGCGCGCGACGGTCAGCGCGAATGGGCCGCGCTCACGGCGATGCAGCGCTCGCGCATTCTGCGCCGCGCGGTCGAGATCCTGCGCGAACGCAACGACGAACTCGCCGCGCTCGAAACGCGCGATACCGGCAAGCCGATTGCCGAAACCCTGGCGGTCGATATCGTGACCGGTGCGGATGTAATTGAGTACTACGCGGGGCTTGCCACCGTCATCGAAGGACAACAGATTCCGTTGCGGCCCTCTTCGTTCGTCTATACCCGGCGCGAGCCACTTGGCGTATGCGCGGGCATTGGCGCATGGAATTACCCGATTCAGATCGCATGCTGGAAGTCCGCACCCGCGCTGGCAGCCGGCAATGCGATGATCTTCAAACCGAGTGAAATCACGCCGCTGTCGGCGTTGAAGCTCGCTGAGATTTACACCGAAGCCGGCGTGCCGGCGGGCGTATTCAACGTCGTGCAAGGTGACGGACGCGTAGGCGCGATGCTTGCCGCGCATCCGGACATCGAGAAGATTTCGTTCACGGGTGGCGTTGAAACCGGCAAGAAGGTGATGTCGCTTGCGGGCGCATCGTCGCTGAAGGAAGTGACGATGGAACTCGGCGGCAAGTCGCCCCTGCTTGGCTTCGAAGACGCCAATCTCGAACGCGCCGCCGACATCGCGATGAGCGCCAACTTCTTCAGCTCCGGCCAGGTCTGCACCAACGGCACGCGTGTTTTCGTGCAGCGCAGCGTGCTTGAACGGCTCGAAGCACTAGTGCTGGAACGCGTGAAGCGCATTCGCGTGGGCGCGCCGACCGACGCCCGCACCAACTTCGGTCCACTCGTGAGCGCCGCGCAATTGCAGAAGGTGCTCGGCTACATCGAAACCGGCGTGCAGGAAGGCGCACGGTTGGTGGCGGGCGGCAAGCGCATTTCCGAGGGCCACTTCGGCAACGGCCAATACGTCGAGCCGACCGTGTTCACCGGATGCCGTGACGACATGCGCATCGTGCGCGAGGAAATCTTCGGCCCGGTAATGAGCATCCTCGTATTCGATGAAGAAGACGAAGCGATCTCGCGCGCGAACAAAACCGCCTACGGTCTCGCGGCAGGCGTCGTGACGGAGAACCTGTCGCGCGCGCATCGCGTGATTCATCGGTTGGAAGCCGGCATCTGCTGGATCAACACGTGGGGCGAATCGCCCGCGGAAATGCCGGTGGGCGGCTACAAGCAATCGGGCGTCGGCCGTGAGAACGGCATCACCACGCTCGAGCACTACACGCGCATCAAATCCGTGCAGGTCGAACTCGGCCCATATCAACCGGTGTTCTAAGGAGTGGCGGCGATGGCTTCGAACGAATACGACTACATCATCGTCGGCGCGGGTTCGGCGGGCAACGTGCTCGCCTCGCGGCTGACCGAAGACGCGGGCGTGACCGTACTGCTGCTCGAAGCAGGCGGCCCCGACTACCGTTTCGACTTTCGCACGCAGATGCCCGCGGCGCTCGCATATCCGCTGCAAGGACGGCGCTATAACTGGGCGTATGAAACGGACCCCGAGCCGCACATGAACAACCGTCGCATGGAATGCGGCCGCGGCAAGGGGCTTGGCGGTTCGTCGCTGATCAACGGCATGTGCTACATACGCGGCAATGCGCTCGATTACGACGGCTGGGCCACGCGCCCCGGTCTGGAAAACTGGACCTATCTGGATTGCCTGCCCTACTTCCGCCAAGCCGAAACGCGCGATGTCGGCGCGAACGCGTATCACGGCGGCGACGGTCCGGTGCATGTGACCACGAGCAAGCCGGGCAATAATCCTTTGTTCGCCGCGATGGTAGAGGCCGGTGTGCAAGCGGGCTTTCCGCGCACCGACGATCTGAACGGCTATCAGCAGGAAGGCTTCGGTCCGATGGATCGCACGGTCACGGCGAATGGCCGCCGTGCGAGCACGGCACGCGGCTATCTGGATCGCGCGAAGACGCGGCCGAATCTGACGATCGTCACACATGCCATGACCGATCGCGTGCTGTTTTCGGGCAAGCGCGCGGTGGGCGTCGCCTACCTGCATCATGGTAATGCGGTGAATGCGCATGCGCGCCGCGAGGTGCTGGTGTGCAGCGGCGCGATTGCGTCGCCGCAATTGCTGCAGCGCTCGGGTGTGGGTCGCTCGACGTGGCTGCGCGAACTCGACGTTCCGCTGGTTCACGATCTGCCGGGTGTCGGTGAAAATCTGCAGGACCATCTGGAGATGTATATCCAGTACGAATGCAAGGAGCCGGTTTCGCTTTATCCCGCGCTGCAGTGGTGGAATCAGCCTGCGATCGGACTCGAATGGATGCTCAACGGCACGGGTATTGGCGCGAGCAACCAGTTCGAAGCGGGCGGCTTCATCCGCACTCGCGATGAAGACTTATGGCCGAACATCCAGTATCACTTTCTGCCGGTCGCGATCAACTACAACGGTTCCAATGCGATCAAGATGCACGGCTTCCAGGCGCACGTCGGCTCGATGCGCTCTCCAAGCCGTGGCCGCGTGAAGCTCACGTCACGCGATCCGGCCGTGCATCCGAGCATTCTGTTCAACTACATGGCCGATCCGCTCGACTGGCGCGAGTTCCGCGACGGCATTCGCATTACGCGCGAGATCATGCGGCAACCGGCGCTCGACCGTTATCGCGGCCGCGAGCTGAATCCTGGCGCCGAGTTGACGACTGATGAACAGCTCGATGCTTTCGTGCGGATGCGAGCGGAAACCGCGTTTCATCCGTCGTGTTCGTGCAAGATGGGGTATGACGACATGGCCGTGGTCGATAGCGAGGGACGCGTGCATGGCATGGACGCGCTGCGCGTGGTCGACGCGTCGATCATGCCGCGGATCACGACCGGCAATCTGAACGCGCCGACCATCATGCTCGCGGAGAAGATCGCGGATCGGATTCGCGGGCGTGAAGCGTTGGCGCGAGTGGAGACGCCTTACTTCGTGGCGAATGGGGTGGCGTCGAGGAAGCGGGAGGTGGCCGCGGTTTAACAGCCGCGCCAAACCCAGTCCAGCTTCCAACGAGAAAGCCGCGAGAAACTCGCGGTTTTTTTTACACCTTGCTTGCCCGGCAATCCCTCATTCCCGCACCGGACTCAACACCCCCTGCGCGTCCGACTCAACCGCTTCCGACACCAGCGTCTCCAACGCCAATCCGCGCGTCTCGATACCCAGCACCCAGACCGCCGCTGCCGCAATCACAAAACACATCGCACCGAGCGAGAACACGCCGCCTTGACCGAACACCGGCAGCACGACACCGACCACATACGGCCCGATCAATGAGCCCACACGGCCAATGGCCGACGCGAACCCGGAACCTGTTGCCCGCGCACCCGTGCCATAAAGCTCAGGCGTATACGTATAAAGCACGGCCCACATTGCAAACAGAAAGAACTGCATCGCGAGCCCCGCGCAGATCAGCAGCGTCGGCGTCTGCGCATGCAACGCGGTCTGCCCGTAGACATACGCCATCACCGCGCTGCCCGCGAGCGACGCGATACACGTCGGCTTGCGCCCCCAGCGTTCGACCAGCCACGCCGCGCAAATGAAGCCCGGAATCCCGCCGAGCGAAATCAGCACCGTGTACAACACCGACTTCGTCACCGCAAAACCGGCCTGCTGCATCAACGCGCCGAGCCACGACGTCAGCCCGTAAAACCCGAGCAACGCGAAGAACCACAGCGTCCACACCATGATCGTGCGGCGCCGGTAGGCGATGCTCCAGATCTCGCGAAACGCGCCGCTGCCCTTCGCCGCAGCCGGCTCCGCCAGCATCACCGGCGCGCGCAATTGGCTCAGACCCGCCGCCTTCATCACTTTCACTTCGATCTGGGCGAGCACCTTGTCCGCTTCGGCAATGCGTCCGCGATGTTCGAGCCAACGCGGCGATTCCGGCACGACGCGGCGCACGACCAGCACGAACACCGCCGGAATCGCGAGCAGCGCGAACTCCGTGCGCCAGCCGAAGGTCGGCAGCACGAAATACGACACCACGCCCGACGTGATGAAGCCGAGCGGCCAGAAGCCGTCCATCAGCGCGATCAGGCGTCCGCGCGAGCCTGCCGGCACGAATTCCGACAGCAGCGTCTGCGCGATCGGGAACTCCATGCCCATGCCGAAGCCGAGCAGCACGCGATAAAAGATCAGCGCTTCAACGCTCTGCGCGGTCGAACACAAGTACGACGCAAGCCCCCACAACACCATGCTCCACTGAAACACGGGCCGCCGTCCGAAGCGGTCAGCCAGCAATCCGGCAATCGCCGCGCCCACCACCATGCCGAAGAAGCTCGCGCTCGCAACCAGCCCCGTCGTCGCGGTCGACAGATGGAACTCCGTTTTGATCGAGCCGAGCACGAAGGTCATCGTGCCGAGATCGACGGAATCGAAGAAGAACGCGATCGCGATGATGATGAAGATGGTCCGGTGATAACCGGAAAACGGCAGGCGCTCGAGTCGGGCGGCTGCGCTTGCGCGAAAAGCGGTAGACATGTCATCCCCTCGTTGATGCGGCGGCTGCCGCGTGGGTGTTCCCGATCAGTGTTTTCAGTAGACGCCGACATAAATCGGCCATATAGAAGAAATACGTCATCGGGATGGAACGGGGGCGTCGTTCCAGGCGTGCATGCAACTATGAATTTTCGCCAGAAACGCAGATGGGCGTCGGCGTGGGAGCCGCGCAACCGCCGGGGCAGGCCCAACACCTCGCTCGACTACGCCCGCAGCCGCGCACGCGCCGCGCCGGCAATGCGTGCAAGCGTATCCGCGCTCAATCGAGCGGCGATTTTCTCAACGTAGTCGTGATGCCGCGCCTGCAGCGGCGCGCCGAGTTGCTGCGCGAGCAGATAACGGATCAGCGCGATGCGCCGATGCCGTAACTCGATGCTCTGTTCGAGCAGCGCGAGCGCGGCATGGGCATCGCGCTGTTGAAACGCGCGCTCGGTAAGGCGCGCGGTGGCTAGACGTGTCGACGTCATGTCGGTCGATCGCAAAGAAAGCGGCGAGCGGTGCGTGCAAACACCGCTCGCCGCATCTCACGACATCAACGGCTCGGCGGCGTCGAGCATGATCTTGACGAAGTAGTCCGCAAAGCTGCGGCGCACGACGATATCGAAACTGTCCGGGCCGGTTGGCACCAGCGTCATCGATGCCTTGAAATAGTGGCTTTGCGCGCACTGTCCTTCACCGAACAGCTTGGGATGCAGATCGAGCGGGCAACCGCGCACGAGCACCTCGCGGGTGCGCGTGCCGCTGATTTCGAGCACCGTATAGCCGCTGCCGATATCCACCGCCGAAGCAAATACGCCTGCAAACGCGGCGCCGAGCTTCGCTTGCAGCGGCGCCGTACGCGACGCGTCGTGCGCCGTAGCCGAGCGCGCCAGCCACTCGTCGGGGCCGAGCCACAACAGGTCGTAGCCGTTGCCGCGCGCGATGGTGTTCGCTTTCTCGGGTGGACGGCAGCCGGTCACGCTTTCCACCGCACTCACAAAAGCCGCGTCGCGCGTATCGCCACGCACGTTGACCAGTTCCAGAAACGGCCGCTCGTTCAGCCTGAACGCGGCGGACGCCGTCGCCTGATGCTTCTTCAGCAGCGCGTCCGCGCCGACCAGCGGCGACTCCTGCCACACACCGGTTTGCTTGCCGACGGCGCGATCCACGACCGAGGCCGTCCCTCCTGTTTCATTCCACATGTTGACGTGCTCCTTCGCTGTCGTAGAACACCGAGCTGGTGACCTTGGCCGCAATCTGCTTGCCGCTCGAAAGCGGGATGGTGACGGTTTCGCCGATTTTGTCGAGACCGCCCTTCACGACCGCCATCGCGATCGAGCGCTTCAGGATCGGGCTGTAATAGCTCGACGTGACGTGGCCGAGCATCGGCACGGTATCGCCCTGGAACGCACCGGCGACGCCCGAAGGAAGCCTCTGTGGGACGATCTGCGAGCCTTCGGGAATCACGAACGACGGATCGTCCGCGAGTAGCCCGACCAGTTGCTTACGACCTGCCTTCGCCGTATCCGAGCGCGTCAGCGAGCGCTTGCCGAGAAAGTCCTTCGATTTCGCGACGAGCCCGCCCATGCCGAGATCGTACGGCGTCATCGAGCCGTCCGTATCCTGGCCGACGATGATATAGCCCTTCTCCGCGCGCAGCACGTGCATGGTTTCGGTTCCGTACGGCGTGATGTCGAACTCTGCACCCGCGGCCATCAGCGCTTCCCACACCGCGCGTCCGACGTTGGCCGGCACGTTCACTTCATAAGCGAGCTCGCCGGAGAAGCTGATCCGCATCACACGCGACGCCGCGCCCGCTACCGTACCCTCGCGATAGCTCATGAACGGGAACGCCGCGTTCGCGAAGTCGATGTCGTGGCACACCTTCTGCAAGACCTTGCGGCTGTTCGGACCGACCACGGCGAACGTGGCCCAGTGATCCGTGACCGACGCAAGCCGCACGCGCATATCGGGCCACTCGGTTTGCAGCCAGCGTTCGAGCCAGGTCAGCACACGCGCCGCGCCGCCCGTGGTGGTCGTCATCATGTAATGCTGATCGGCGAGGCGCACCGTCACGCCGTCGTCGAAGATCATGCCGTTTTCGTCGAGCATCAGGCCATAGCGGCACTTGCCGACTTCCAGCTTGCTCCACGGATTCGTATAGACCCAGTTCAGCAGCTTCGCGGAATCGGGGCCCTGAATGTCTATCTTGCCGAGCGTCGAGGCGTCGAGAATGCCGACGCTCGTGCGCACCGCGAGCGACTCGCGCGCGACTGCCGCGTGCATGTCCTCACCCGCTTTCGGGTAGTACCACGGACGCTTCCAATTGCCGACGTCCTCGAAGGCCGCACCGTTTTGCACATGCCATTCGTGCACCGCCGTCTTGCGTACCGGATCGAGAAACTCGCCCAGCTCGCGGCCCGCGAACGTGCCGAACGTGACCGGCGTGTAGTTCGGCCGGAACGTCGTCGTGCCGGTCTCGGGAATCGTCTTGCCGAGCGCCTGCGCGAGAATCGCCATGCCGTTGATGTTGCCGAGCTTGCCCTGGTCGGTGCCGAAGCCCATGGCCGTGTAGCGCTTCACGTGTTCGACCGACTCGAAACCCTCGCGTGCGGCGAGGAAAATATCCGCCGCCGACACGTCGTTCTGGAAATCGACGAACTGCTTCGGCCCACGCGTGGCGAGCTCGCGTCCGCCGACGAGCCACAGCGGCTGCATCTTCGCTTCAGCGATCTCGGCCACCTGCACCGGATTCGGCCGCGCGACGATATGACCGGCGGCACGCGCCGCCTCCACACCCGCATCGACCGCGAAGCGGATGCCCTGCCCGAGCGTGAAGTCACCCGCACACGCGCCGACGCTCGTCTCCGCCTGCATCGCCTTGCCCGGCACGAAGCAGGCTTTCTCGTCATGCCAGTGCGCCTTGCCGCCCGACTGCGCGAACAGATGCAGCACGGGGCTCCAGCCGCCGGACATCGCGAGCAGATCGCAAGCCAGCTCGCCCTGCTTCGCACCGACCTGTCCATTCGAATACGACGCCACGTCCACCGAGTCGACGCGCAGCTTGCCGTGCGCCGCCGTAATCGCAACGCCGTTCATCACCTTGACGCCATAGCGCCGCGCGAGCGCGGGCAACGTGCCCTTCGATTCGCCCGCGCGTGGGTCGACCACCGTCACCTGCGCGCCGGCCGCTTTCAGGTCGAGCGCGCATTGATAGCCGTCGTCGTTGTTGGTGAACACGACCGCGTTGCGCCCAGGCAGCACCGCATAGCGATGCAGATACGTCGACACGGCCGAAGCCAGCATCACGCCCGGCAGATCGTTGTTGCCGAATACGATCGGCCGTTCATGCGCACCGGTCGCGAGAATCACGCGTTTCGCGCGGATTTTCCACATCAGTTCGCGCGTGCCCTTGCGCTGCGACACCGGCAAATGTTCGGTGAGCCGCTGCGTGACCGTCACGAGGTTGTGATCCTGATAACCGAACGCGGTGCTGCGGCACAGGATCTTCACGTCGGGCATTTGCCGCAGTTCGTCCTCGATCTTCTGCACCCACTGCAACGCGGGCCTGCCGTCGATATCCGTGCGGCACGACAGCAGCGAACCGCCAAGCTCCGGCTGATCGTCGACCAACGTCACGCGCGCGCCGGACAACGCCGCCGCGTGCGCGGCCGCCAATCCAGTCGGGCCGCCACCGACCACCAGCACGTCGCAATGCGCAAAGCACTTGTCGTAGCGGTCCGCGTCGGTTTGCTCGGGCGCCTTGCCGAGACCGGCCGCATCGCGGATCGCTTCTTCATACTTCGGCCAGAACTTGCGCGGCCACATGAAGGTCTTGTAGTAGAAGCCCGCCGGAATGAAACGCGCGAACTTCTGATTGATCGCCATGCGGTCTTTCTCGATGCTCGGCTTCGCGTTCACGCTGGTGGCGACGAGCCCCTGATACAACTCCACTTCGGTGGCACGCGCATTCGGCACCGTGTACGCGCCGGTTTCGAGTTGCACGATCGCATTCGGCTCTTCCACGCCCGCCGTCACGATGCCGCGCGGCCTGTGATACTTCCAGCTACGCGCGACGAAATGCACGCCGTTCGCGAGCAATGCCGAAGCCAGCGTGTCGCCCTGATAACCCTGATACTTGCGGCCGTTGAACGTGAAGCTCAGCGCGATTGCGCGATTGATACGCCCGCCGCTCGGGAGTCGGTCTTTCTGGCTCATGATGCCTTGCCCTCTTGTGCTTGACCCTCGTTGCCATCCATCACGAGCAACGGACGCTCGAACGTCTCGTAGCCCTGGATCTCGTAGCTCACCGTGTCGCGCTGCGCCTTGAACCAGCGGCGGCAGCCTTGCGTGTGCATCCATTGTTCGCGATGCACGCCGCGCGGATTCTTGCGCATGAACAGGTAGTCGCCCCATTCTTTATCAGTGAGTTTTTCGGTGTCCAGCGGACGGGCAATATCCGCTTCGCCGCCGCAGGAAAATTCGGTTTCGACCGGAGTTGGCGCTTTAGCGCTTACTCCGGTCCCATGCAACTCGTTGCGTCGACCGGAGTTGGCGCTTTAGCGCTTACTCCGGTCCCATGCAACTCGTTGCGTCGACCGGAGTTGGCGCTTTAGCGCTTACTCCAGTCCCATGCAACTCGTTGCAGTGCGATTAGTGGGCGACGGCGGCGGCGCCGTGCTCGTCGATCAGGTGGCCTGTATAGAAGCGGTCCAGCGAGAACGGCGCGTTCAGCGGATGCGGTTCGTCCTTCGCGATGGTGTGCGCGTAGACCCAACCCGAACCCGGCGTCGCCTTGAAGCCGCCCGTGCCCCAGCCGCAATTGAAATAAAGACCCTTCACGTCGGTCTTGCTGATGATCGGGCACGCATCCGGCGACACGTCGACGATGCCGCCCCACTGGCGGTTCATCCGTACGCGCGAGAACACCGGGAACATCTCGACGATCGCCTCGAGCGTGCCTTCGATGATCTGGAAACTGCCACGCTGACCGAAGCCGGTGTACTGGTCGACGCCCGCGCCGATCACCAGATCGCCCTTGTCGGACTGGCTGATGTACGCGTGCACCGCGTTCGACATCACCACCGTGTTGACCACCGGCTTGATCGGCTCCGAGACCAGTGCCTGCAACGGATGACTCTCCAAAGGCAAGCGCACGCCCGCCATATCCGCGAGCGTGGACGTATTGCCCGCCGCGACGATCGCCACCTTCTTCGCTTTGATGAAGCCCTTCGTGGTGTCCACGCCGGTCACCTGGCTGCCGTCGCGGCGAATGCCCGTCACCTGGCAGTTCTGCACGATATCCACGCCGGCCTGATCCGCGCCGCGCGCGAAGCCCCATGCCACCGCGTCGTGCCGCGCCACGCCGCCGCGGCGCTGAATCGAAGCCCCGAGCACCGGATAGCGGCTGTTCAGATTGATGGTCGGCTCGATTTCCTTGATCTGCCCGGGCGTGAGGAATTCGGCATCCACGCCGTTCAGCCGGTTCGCGTTGACGCGCCGCTCGGTGTCGCGCACGTCCTGCAATGTGTGCGCGAGGTTCATCACGCCGCGCTGGCTGAACATCACGTTGTAGTTGAGGTCTTGCGAGAGCCCTTCCCACAGCTTCATCGCTTTCTCGTAGAGCGCGGCCGACTCGTCCCACAGATAATTCGAGCGCACGATGGTCGTATTGCGCGCCGTATTGCCGCCGCCGATCCAGCCCTTCTCCAGCACGGCGATATTGCGCACGCCATGCTCTTTCGCGAGGTAATAGGCGGTGGCGAGACCGTGCCCGCCGCCGCCGACGATCACGACGTCGTACTCACGCCTGGGCTCGGGGCTCTTCCACTGTCGCTCCCAGTTCTCGTGATACGACATTCCGTTGCGCAAGAGGCTGAATATCGAATAGCGGCTCATCATTGGTCCTTGTTGGTGCTGTCGGTACTAATGCTTGATACGTCGTAGCGGGTTCAACACTCGATGACGTTCACGGCGAGACCGCCGCGCGACGTCTCCTTGTATTTCGTCTTCATGTCCGCGCCGGTTTCGCGCATCGTCTTGATCACGTTGTCGAGCGACACGTAGTGCTGGCCGTCGCCCTTCATCGCCATGCGCGCGGCGTTCAGCGCCTTGATCGCGCCCATCGCGTTGCGTTCGATGCAAGGAATCTGCACGAGCCCGCCGACCGGGTCGCAGGTCATGCCGAGGTTGTGTTCCATGCCGATTTCGGCGGCGTTCTCGACTTGCGTCGGCGTGCCGCCCATCACGGCTGCCAGTGCCGCCGCGGCCATCGAGCAGGCGACGCCCACCTCGCCCTGGCAGCCGACTTCCGCGCCGGAGATCGATGCCGTTTCCTTGTAGATGATGCCGATCGCGGCGGCCGTCAGCAGAAACGTGACAATGCCTTCGTCGTTCGACGCATGCATGAACTTCACGTAGTAATGCAGCACGGCGGGAATCACGCCGGCCGCGCCGTTGGTCGGCGCCGTGACCACGCGCCCACCGGCGGCGTTTTCTTCGTTGACGGCCATCGCGTACAGGTTGACCCAGTCGAGCATCGAAAGCGGGTCGCGCAACGACTCTTCGGAGCGCGAACGCAATTGCGCGCTCAGATCGGCGGCGCGGCGCTTCACATGCATCGGGCCGGGCAACTCGCCGCGCACCTTGCAGCCGCGCTCGACGCAAGCCGACATCACGCGCCAGATCGCGAGCAGGCCGTCGCGCACTTCCTGTTCGGGGCGCGCCGCGCATTCATTACGCAGCGTCACCTCTGCAATCGACAAACCGGTTTCACGGCATACGCGCATCAGATCGTCGCCGGTGCGAAACGGATACGGCACCTCCGCGCCGGTGCGCAAGCCGTTCACGCGATCGCCTTCGCGATTGACGACAAAGCCGCCGCCGATCGAGTAATACTCTTTCTCCACCAGCAGCTGGCCGTTTTCGTCGAACGCCTGGAAACGCATGCCGTTCGGATGCACGATGCTCGAACCCGGCGCGCCCGGCATCAGCTTGCGAAAGAAACCGAGATGCTCGCGCTCGTCGAACTTGACTGGGTGTTTGCCGAGCAGCACCAGTTGCTTCGTCTCGCGGATCGCCTGCAGACGCGGCTCGATCAGGTCCGGGTCGATCACATCGGGCAGATTGCCTTCAAGGCCGAGCAGCACCGCCTTATCCGTGCCGTGCCCCTTGCCGGTTGCGCCGAGCGAGCCGAACAGTTCCACCTTCACGCGGCGCACGAAACCGAGCAGGTTGGCGTCCTCGATATGCGAGGCAAAACGGCAGGCAGCGATCATCGGCCCGACCGTGTGCGAGCTTGAAGGACCGATACCGATCTTGAACAGATCGAAGACGCTGACGTTCATGGCGTGCCTTGTGCGTTGCGATGCATGAATGGCCGGTGGCGGGATGGCCGGGTTCGGCTTGAGCTAGCCCCTATTGCACCGCACGTCAATTTGGACCGATAGAATAAAAACGGCATGACAGTGGGATAGTGGCGTCAAGCGGGCCGCCTGCAAAGCGCCGAGGCGCATTTGCGATGACTTCTGACGCATTTGCGACAGGCGCCGCGACCGCGGCTGGCGATGCTGGGGCACGGCTTCCGTGGCGCAAATGAAGCGGTCCGACGAAGCGCCCTCTTTCCCCGGTGCTATGCTTGATTCAACCCTTTCCCTTGCCGGCCGCATGCATGAATTCCGCTGAACCGCTTCCCCTTCAATCGATCGACGGCACGTCGAAGCAGCGCATCCGCTTCGGCATCATCCTGCTGCCGAACTTCACGCTGACGGCGTTCTCGGGTTTCGTCGACCTGCTGCGCCTGTCCGCGGATGAAGGCGATTTCAGCAAGCCCGTGCGCTGTTCATGGAGCGTGATAGGGGAAACCCTTGCTCCGGTGCGTGCGAGTTGCGGCATCCAGATCACGCCGTGGGAAACGTTCGACAACGCCGAGCCGTTCGACTATGTCGTGGTGGTCGGCGGCTTGCTGCATTCCGGGCCCGCCGCCAACGAGGCGACGCTCGCGTTCATCCGCCGCGCCGCCGCCACCGATGCGACGCTCGTCGGCATGTGCACCGGCGTGTTCTCGCTAATGCGCGCGGGCGTGCTGGAAGACCACCGTATTTGCGTGAGCTGGTTTCACTACTGGGATTTCATCGAGCGCTTCCCGTCGGTGAATGAAGAAGCGCTGGTCGCCGACCGGCTGTTCGTGATCGACCGTCGCCGTATTACGTGTTCCGGCGGGCGCGCGTCGATCGACGTGGCCGCGGCGATTTTGCTGCGCCATTTCGAAACCGCTACCGTGCAGAAGGCGCTGCGCATTCTGCTGGTGGACGACATGCAGAAAGGCAACGCGCCGCAGCCGCATCCGCCGGGACTCGCGCCCGCCGCGCATCCAAAGGTGAAACGCGCGATCCTGCTGATGGAGCAGCACGTGGGGCGTTCGCTGTCGCTCGATGAACTGGCGCGCAAGCTCGATCTTTCGCCGCGTCAACTGGAGCGGCTCTTCAAGGCGCAAACCGGCAAGGCGCCGCAGGCCTACGCGAAGCAGGTGCGTTTGCGCACCGCCGCGTGGCTGCTGACGAGTTCGGATAAGACGGTGGCGGATATCGCGTCGAGTTGCGGCTTTTCCGATGCCTCGCATCTGGGCCGCGAATTCCGCAAGCAATTCGGTTTGCCGCCGATGATGTATCGCGAGCAGCGCGGCACGGCGGCGGAAGCCGAAGATAGTGGCGACTATGACGAGACATTTCCGGGGCGGGCGCGGGCGATTTGAGGTTGTTGATGCGACGTAACTTTGCCAGCCACGCCTAATCTGGTGGAGAGTGGCTACGCGCAGACGCTGAGCAAAGATGGAAAGGCCGACATCTTTACAAAAGATGGTGCACGGTACACAGTCAGGAACGAATCGAACTCTGGATATCCAACCGCTGAATATGTGCCAGCTGGCGCATCACGAGGGACCATTAAGATACGGCTTCCATTATGACCAAACCAGACTTCATCTCCGATTCGGCGACCTTTTATCCGCTGTGGGAGCGTGCGAACGCGCGCGTGCAAGAGTTGGCTTCAGCCTTGCCAGCCGAGCTACTCTATTTTGATTCTGTTGATATATCGACACAGAAATTTTTTGAACTTGTACGAGCGTTGCTGGCCTTCGAAGGTGCGAGCGATTTTGTCACCTTGGTGCTGAAGCCGGACCCTTTCAGCTATTTTAATTTCCACTTTCACAAGTACCCCGGCTTCGTGCATCGTGCGGAACAATCCGATGACGATTTCTTTGAATCTTGGCAAAAGGACCCGGGCGACAGCCCTGCAGATTGTTTATGGGCCAATTCTGAGCGTTATGCGGTTCTGCCGACACCTGGAACTTGGTTCATGTACGCGGACAGAAAATGGGAAATGGGCGTGCTGACAGGGCCGCCTAATATCATTGCGTTTGCCCGTAGCTTTTATCCGTTTTTTCTCCAACCTGGCGAAGGGTTCACAATCGTTGAATAGCTTGCGTTAGATCGGGAAGTCAGCCAGGGTGGAAACGACGTAACAATTTGCGTCGTTTCCGCATGCTACGTTTGCCGCCCGAGCCTACGCAAGATCACTCGCAGGCGATCTTTGAGACAAACTTGCGGAATGACGGCTGGAAGCAGACGCTTAGCAAGGACGGCAAGATCGGCATTTTCACTAAGGATGGGAACGGCTATGGTGTTCGTGATCAGTCAAATCAAGGTCAGCCTACGGCGGACTATTTTCCTGCGGGTTCGAAAGGCGCAACTGTCAAAATCCGCTTGGGCAGCTAATGAGCAACATTGACCACATTAACGACCGCGAGATATTCACGCCGCTTTGGCGGCGTGCGCGCGAGTGTATGGAACGAGTTGCCGTTACGCCGGCCTCGGAGTTATTGCACTTCGACTCTTCTAACCTTGGTACGCAAATTTTTCTCGACCTTATCCGGAGCGTTGCGGCGTTCAATGAAACAGGTGAGTTCGCTGTAGTCGTGATCAACCCAGATCCGTTCAGCTACTTCAATCAGCATTTTGGCAAGTACCCGGGATTCATAGTCGAAGCGCAACATACCGACGACGATTTTTTTGAAATACTGATGATGGACCCCGGCGACAGTCCAGCTGATGCAATTGGTTTTTATTCAGAGCAGTATGCAGTCTTGCCCATATCGGGCGAATGGTCCTTTTATGCCGATCGAGGATGGGATGGCGGGACCGGTGTTCTAAGCGGCCCTCCGGATGTCATGAAATTTGCTCAGCAACGTTTTGCGTTTTACGAGAATCCGGGTTGAGTTTTTTGATTTGCCACCGTCGTTGTGACGTGTGGTTGCGGTAGTGGCGCGCGTGTCTCGGTCAACAGGTCCGGACACGCGCGTACACCGGAAAATGGATCAGGACTCAAAATCAGCGTCACAAATTCGGTATTACTCTGGAAAGCGAGCAACGCCTGTACAAGATCAAAGAATTTCTGTGTCGAGATATCGATCGGATCAAAGTAGAGCAACTCTTCGCGCGGGACGCCCGCGAGAGCGCGCACGCCCTCCCTCGCACGCTTCCAGAAAGTCGTGAACTCTGTCAAATCATGGATGTAATCTAATCTACTCATCAGTTACCAGATCGAGGTCTATCAAATCGGATTTTGGGCGTTCCCTGCTTTGGCTCAGGAGGGAAAGTATTCCGCTGTGGGGACATCTTTGTTCGAACAGTCGCCAGGGAATCGATCCCGCATTTTTCAGCGCACGAATATATGCCGCACGGCTCCCTCACGGTGAAGTGGAGCATTTAGCGTGAGACCGTCTCCTAGTCAACGATTTTGAAATCTGCCCCAGGTCGCACAATGTCGCGGGTTAAAGTCGCACGGGCAAATTCATTGGCTTCTGCGGTCCCAACGAAAGCCGCTACTTCCTTCGAATCATCCCCGTAAGCTATCCATTGCCCGGATCGAGGCAAAATCACATAAGCCCAAGTGTTAAATGCTAGCGCGTCGGCAGGACTGCCGCCTGGGTCAGCCTGCAACATGGCACAGTAGTCGGCTTCATTGTCTGTCGGCTGAAAGATGATCGCCGGAAACCTGGCAAAATGGTTGAAGAAGTATCCGACTGGGTCTGGGCGCAATCCTACAAACGCAAAATTGTCCGTATCTGCGTTGGTGAAGTTAAGCAGGGCTCTAACAAACTGATAGAAGTGGCGTGTCGTAACGATCGACGAGTCAAAATACACAACCTTATCTTGTGGCGCGTGCTTAAGTAGCCGCACGCCCGCAGTAGCGCGTGTCCACAGATCATGAAACTCAGCCGGGTTGTCGACAAAGATTCGCTTTTCCATTTCACTTCAACCTGATCTTGATTGTCTTGGTGCCGTTGATATAAACATCCGCAGTCGGGAAGCCTGCTAAAGCAGCGGGCCAGAATGTGACGCAGACGTAGCGGTCCCTGGCCCACCCCGTAAGTCAATCGACTACAGCGCTATTCTGAAGCGCTCTGGCGGTTGTAGAAAAAAAGGATAGAAGTTCCTCGCACACTCCATGATATCGGCTGGGCCATAAAAGACGCCGACGTCCCATGATCGATCGCCAAAAGCGATCCAGTCACCATCAACTGGCATGAGCACATAGTGCTGATGATTCACACCAAGTGCATCCGCGGGACTTCCGCCCGGATCCTCCATCATAAAGTGAAAGAACTCGTCATCCGAGTTCTCTTCACGATGAATGAAGCCCGGATATTTTCCAAAATGATGGTGGAAGTAACCGAACGGATCAGGATTCAAAATCAGCGTCACAAATTCGGTACTACTCTGGAAAGCGAGCAACGCCTGTACAAGATCAAAGAATTTTTGTGTCGCGATATCAATAGGATCGAAGTACAGCAACTCGTCGCGTGGCTTGCTCGCGAGCAACCGAATCTCGGCTACCGCGCGATCGAAATACGTCCGGAACTGTACTTCGTCTTGAATGAAATCCAATTTACTCATTATTTGTCCAGGCGGATTTTAACGGTCGCCTTTTCGGCACCAGAGGGGAAGTATTCGGCTGTAGGGACGCCCGTATTCGACTGCTCCCGCACTGTATATTTAATGTCGCCCTTTGTAAGAATATCAGTCCGTCCATCCTTGCTGACAGTCTGCGCATAGCCACTCTCCACGAGGTTGGCTTCAAATTCAGCTTTGCCTATATCGGTTCGAATGTTTCGAACACTATTGCCCGTTGTGATATCAGTGTATTCCGAAGTGATCCGCCCCGGCGGAATCCCATCCACCTCCGTCTCCGCAGCGGGCTTGCACATCTGCTTGATGCGATCCCAGTTTTCCGCAGCTTTTCTCGCGCCCTGCCCGATGCCATAGCGCACAACCGGGTTCTGCAACAGCCGATAGACCATCGCGATACCGCGTATCGTGCCGTCGATCAGACCGGCCGAAAAATGGCAGCCGCTGCAAACGGTTGACGTCCCCAGGAAGTTATCACCCAGCAGTTGTCGCGCGCCCTGGAGATTCGCGGGCGGCCCCACCGGCGAGTCACCATAGTTGTAGTTATCGATCCACTGGTTGGTTTCTTCACTGGAGATCGGAATGTCCGTGCCGTCGTTCAGGTCGAGAACGCTGCCGTCCTTCGCCACCGTACCTGTGCGCGACACGACCTGTCCGTCTGGCGAATACCCGAACCTGGCCTTGAACACGCGCCGAATTCCGCCGTTTGCCGGACTTGCATATTCATTGAACTTGAAGTTGTCGATACGTCCGCGCCGGTCATAACGGAGATAAAAGTCACCGGTCGCGTTATAGCCGTACTGAACACGATGTGCCGCGTCGCGCGAGATAAATTCCGTGACCTGCAGGTAGTCGCCAAGCGTGACAATCGCGAACGCATTGCCCGTTGCGTCACGATTGACTTTCCACTGCGCAGCAGCTTTTCCGTCCGCCAGTTGCATCACGAACGCGAGCCTGTTGTTGGCGTCGTAAGTCATGCCGTACGCGGTCGTTACCCCATCAGCCTTCGTTGCATCGAAAGCGCTGGAGCCGGTCGGGTCGGTAGTCGGCGTCTCGCTTATCCCAGTGACATTGCCGTTCGCGTCGTACACGAAAGACTGGATCAGCTTTGGCGATGCGATCATCGACGGACGCAGACCCGTCGCGTCGTAGTAGCGGATCGTCGTTATCGATGTGCCAGCCGCATTCTTCACCGTCGCGCGAACCGGGCGCCCGGTATCGTCGTAGCCATATTCCGATGTGCCGCCACTGGCGTCCGCGTCTTCCAGCAGATTGCCTGACGCATCCCACGCCGAGGTGGTATTGCCTGCGGTGGCGGTGCTCCCGGTAGGCCGGAGCATGCCGCCGATCGACGACAGACTCAGCGTGGTCGAACCTTTGCTACCGGTGATAACCGTCGAGCCCGCGTTGTAGGCCAACTGCACGTTCTGTACAGCATTGGGATGACTGACCGCCACCGCTCGACCTTGAGCATCGTAGTTCCACGTCGCAGTGCGATTGCCCGACTCGTCGACTTCTCCGGTCAATGCGTTCTTGAACCGCGTGTCGTCGTAGACGTAGCGGCGCACATAACCGTCCGGCCAGGTGACCGAAACAAGATTGTTATTCGCGTCGTATCCGTACTGGGTCAGACCACCTAGCGGATCATTGAGTCGCGACAGACGACGCTTATCGTCGTAGTCGAGCCGAAGCGTGATGTCCTTGTTGGCATCCGTGCCTTCGGCGTGCTGCGTAACAGTGGTCAGCAGACCGGAGCCGTCATAGCTCAGCGTACGAACAAAGCCTGTCTTTGTGCGTTCGGTCAGCAGCACACCCTGGCCGGAATACGATTCGACAGTGTCCGTATTCAGGTCGGTGAGAGTCCATCCAGAGCCGATTTGCGAAAGTATCAGACCAGTGAAGGCCTTTGTTCGCCAGGTGCCAGCCGACCAATTAAAAGTAGTGGGCTCGCCGTTCTCCCGATAGGCCAACACCGTTGACGTGCTGCCGTTATTGGCATTTGCCAGTCCCAGGCTACGCTGCCAACTATGGGACCAGACCGGCCCCATCACCGTCGCGGATGCCGTCAGTGACTTTGAACGGTACGTCCGCGTGAAACGCATCGGAATGTCGTCACCGCTGACAAAATCGGCAACAGTCAACGTGACTACTCCGCTGCCGGGGAAAACCGGGTCAGCAACCGGACAACTAGCCTCCGGCTGGTCATCCGCCGGTGTTGCACACCACGCGTCGATAAGCGGCAAACTAACGCAGTTGTAGTACTGCATGCCACCCGGTACGCCGGCGTAAGCACCCCACCGGCAGGTGGGCGAACCTGGCTTTGCGCCAGTGGCTGCCCACACCGCATTGCAATCGGCTGCGTTCGCCCCGAATGCCATCATGAGCAGCATGAATGCGGCCAGCAGGCGGGCCACCATCCCGGCCGGACTCTCTTTAATTCTGTTTCTTATCATAGTTGTCCCTATTGGTTGTACTTGGTAAAGCCCAAGCACCCTATAGGGACGGCGACGAACGAAATATCCGATAACTCCTAAAATTACGGCATCCTTGCATCGACTCTAACGCGAGTCGGCAAACACCGACGTACGTCATAGGAACTTCGAATTGCAACGGTCAGACGACACCGAACCGCACTACGGAAATGCCTGATTCGATATCAACACACGAGAATGTCGGCTGAGCGCTGAGTTGCAAGCACAAGAAGAAAACGAGGCGACGTAGAGGTATCCCCAAGGGAGCGTCCCCTAGCCGCCGCATTCTACAAATCCCACTTTACTTCCCCGCTACGTACGCCTTAACTGCCGGCAACCCATCCTTCCCGTCATACGTCTTCACGCCCGCGAGCCACTTGTCGAGCACGGCCGGATTCGCCTTCAGCCACTCGCGCGCGGCCTTGTTCGGATCGGTCTTGTTCATGATCGGCAGCATCACGTGGTTCTCGATGTCGGTCGTGAAGTGCAGGTTCGACACCAGCTTCGCGACATTCGGACAACGCGTCGCGTAATCGTTCGGCGTGACCGTCAGCACTTTCGCTTCGCCGTAGTTCGGGCCGAACACGTCGTCGCCGCCGGACAGATAATCGATCTTCATCTGCACGTTCATCGGATGCGGTTCCCAGCCCAGAAACACGATCGGCTTCCTGTCGCGGATCGAGCGGTTCACCTCGACCAGCATGCCCGCCTCGCTCGACTCCACCAGCTTGAACTTGCCGAGCCCGTACTGGTTGCTGTCGATCATCTTCTTGATGAGCGCATTGCCATCGTTGCCCGGCTCGATGCCGTAGATCTTGCCGTCGAGCTTGTCGTAGTTCTTCGCGATGTCGGTGAAGGTTTTAATGCCCGCCTGATACGCGTAGTCCGGCACGGCCAGTGTGTATTTCGCGCCGGTCAGGTTCGGCGTGGGCAGCACGGTGAGCTGGCCGGCCTTCTTGAACGGATCGATCATCGGGTCCATGGTCGGTGACCAGTAGCCGAGGAACACGTCGATCTGCTTGCTCTTCACGCCGGCGAACGTAATCGGCACCGAGGCGATCGTTTTGGTCGGCTTGTAGCCGAGCCCTTCGAGCACGGTCGAGGCAAGCCCGGTGGTCGCCGCAATATCGGTCCAGCCGACGTCGGCGAACCGGACGGCCCGGCAAGTAGCGGGATCCGCGGCAAAGACAGACGACATCGACAGCGCGCACAACGACGCAGCCCACACATGTTTCATGGCGTTCCCTCAGGGTGATTGATGCTTGACTGGTTTTCTTACGCGGATGGTGTTGCGTTGACTTCTTTCACGCCACTGCTACGCGGGTTCAAGCGGACAAGCGCCGCTCGACGCTCGGTGCATGACCGAACTGCGCGCGATACGCCTTGCTGAAATGACACGGCGAATGAAACCCGCACACGGCGGTCACACGCGCGATCGACGCGTCCGTATTGCGCAGCAGTTCACGCGCACGCCGCAAACGCAGCGTCAGGTAATAGTGCGTGGGCGACACGCTCAGGAACATCTTGAACATGCGCTGCAAATGACGCTGCGACAGATGCACGAGCCGCGCGAGTTCGTCGAGCGATAACGGTTCCTCGATATTCGCTTCCATCAGCCGCACCACTTCGATCAATTCCGCGCGCGAGAAACCGACGCGCGCGTCGACGGGAATGTGTTGATAATCGGTCGAGCCGCGAATCCGCTCGACGATGAACTGCTCGGACACCTGCGCCGCGATCGAATGTCCCAGGCGCATGCCGACCAGGTTCAGCAGCAGATCGAGCGGCGCGGTGCCGCCGGTGCAAGTCATCCGGTCACGGTCGATCACGAACAGTTCGTCGGCGAAATGCACGTGCGGGTAACTCTTGTGCAACGGCGACATGTCCTCCCAATGCACGGTGCAGCGATAACCGTCGAGCAGGCCGGCCGCGAGCAGCGCGTACGGCCCCGTGCAGATGCCGCCGAGCGGAATGCCTCTCGCGGCCACGTCCCGCAGCAACGCGATCACCGTATCGTCCACGTAATCGCGAACATGCCAGCCGGCGCATACGATCAGCACATCCGGCATGCCGGCTTCGGCCAGCGTGGTGGTGGGCTTCACCGTGATGCCGTTGCTGGCCCGCGCCGGTTCGCCGTCCGGCGTGATCACCGACCATGTGTAGTGTTGCGCGCGGCCCACGTAGTTGGCCATGCGCAGCACTTCGACAGCACTCGTGAACGCGATCATCGAAAAGTTCGGCAGCGTCAGAAAGCCGAAGTGCGCGAGCCCGGACAACGGCGAATCGGCCGGCGCCTCGACATGGGGAACCGCGTCGCGCTTCATCGGCGGCTCAGCCGTGCTGCGCCGCGGGCGCGCGGCGCACCCTCATCACGCTGCGCAAGCCCGAGAGCAGCGGCGCGCGCGCCATGCCCGGCGAACGGCCGAAGCTTTCCGTGATGCGGTCCAGAATGATCGCGAGCATCACCACCGAGAGGCCGCTTTCGAAGCCGAGCCCGATGTCGAGCCGCTGAATACTCGCGAGCACGTCGTTGCCGAGACCGCCCGCGCCCACCATCGACGCGATGATCACCATCGAGAGCGCCATCATGATGGTCTGGTTCACGCCGGTCATGATCGACGGCAGCGCGTTCGGAAACTGAACCTTGTAGAGCAGTTGCCACGGCGTGCAGCCGAAGGCCTGCCCCGCTTCCACGATTTCGCGGTTCACGTGCTTGATGCCGAGCGACGTGAGGCGCACCGCGGGCGGCATCGCGAAGATCACCGTCGACAGAATCCCCGGCACGCGGCCCAGACCGAACAGCATCGCGGCCGGAATCAGATAGACGAACGCCGGCATGGTCTGCATCAGGTCGAGCACGGGGCGCACCATCATCTCGACGTAGCGGCTCTTCGCGGTCCAGATGCCGAGCGGCACGCCGAGCAGCAGGCTGATCAGGGTCGACGACAGCGTGAGGCCGAGCGTGATCACCATCTGGTCCCAGAAGCCGGTGCCGTAGATCAGCAACATGGCGAGCAACGTGAACAGCGCGAATCGCCAGCCCACCCGCCACAAGCCGATGCCGACGAAAAACGCCATCAGCGCCCACATGGGCACCGCTTGCAGCCCGTGCTCGATCAACGCGGCGAAGCTCTCGATCGCCTTGCCGATGGAGTCGAAGGTTTTTGCGTCGTGGTCGAGCAGGTAGTGAACGCCGTGATCGACCCAGGCGCCAAGTGGAATGACTTCAGACATGGGAACCTCGATGGCGCGTGAGAACGTTCAGCACGTTCGTCTTGTTGACGGAACCGCAGTAGGAGCCGTCGGCCTCGACGACCGGCAGCGGTGCGCGGCTCGCGACCACGCGCTCGACGACGTCGTCGAGCGGCGTAGTACGGCGGATGCACTCGATGTGGTTGAGCTGCGGCGACGCGCTGCCCATCGCATCGCGGCAAACAAAGCCGCGAATCTTGCGCTCGCTGTCGAGCACGAACGCGTAATCGGCGCTGCCGTTGAGCGTGGCGGCCACGCTCGACGCGTCGATCTGCGTTGCGTGCGAGTGCATCAGCGGCACGGCGTCGGTTTGCATCAGATCGCCCGCGGTCAGATAGCGGCTCGTGTCGATCCCTTCGAAGAACGCCCGCACGTAATCGTCGGCGGGGTTCGTGATGATTTGCTGCGGCGTGCCGACCTGCACCACCTTGCCGCCTTCCATGATCGCGATGCGCGTGCCGATGCGCATCGCCTCTTCGAGATCGTGCGACACGAACAGAATGGTGCGCTGCTGTTCGCGTTGCAGATCGAGCAGCACGTTCTGCATTTCCTTGCGCTTGAGCGGATCGAGCGCGGAGAACGCCTCGTCCATGATCATCAGCGACGGGTTGACCGCCAGCGCCCGCGCGAGACCCACGCGCTGCTGCATGCCGCCCGAGAGCTGCGCCGGCAGCTTTTGCGCGAACGGCGCGAGGCCGACCTGCTCGAGCACCGTCATCGCGCGCTTCTCGCGTTCCTTGCGGCCGATGCCCGCCACTTCGAGCCCGAACGCCGCGTTGGACAGCACAGTGCGCTGCGGCATCAGCGCGAAGGACTGGAACACCATGCTCATGTCCTTGCGGCGCAGCGCCGTCAATTCCGAGCGCGGCACGCCGGCCACGTCGCGGCCGTCGATCAGCACCTTGCCGGCCGTGGGCTCGACGAGGCGATTGATCAGGCGAATCAACGTCGACTTGCCGGAGCCTGACAGGCCCATCAGCACGAAGATCTCGCCTTCCTTGACTTCGAACGAAACATTGTGAACGCCGACAATCTGACCGGTGCGCGCGAACACTTCCTCTTTTGTCGCGCCGCCTGCCAGCATGCCGATCGCCTGTTTCGGATTGGTGCCGAACACCTTGCACAGCCCTTCGACCACGACCTTGGGGGAATTCATTGAATGCTCTCCTTGCGTGGCGGACGTCCGTCCGCGCTGTGCATACATAGTTGCCAGAAAAAAGTACGCCTAGCCGACTATTTGCGACAACCACATGTGGAAATACGACACCCGCGCCGCGCAGGCGCCGCCGAGGAGCGGCCGGAGCCTTATGGGGCAAGGGTTTGACGGGTGTTGAGGGGCCTAGGCCGGCATGTCGCGCGAGAGCAAGTGTAGGCTGCGTAGCGGAAAAAACCGCTATTCGAGGGTTTGACGGTGCGCGTGCGGCGGATCGGCAGCGAATGGGTCCGCGAGATCCGTTCGAGGGTAAACGGCAGTCCGGGCGGTTCGCGATGCACGGAAATCATTACGACAACCTTAAGGCCGCACGCCGTTACGCCGTGTTACCGATCTCGCATCCCCCTTGCACCTGCAACCCGCGGCCCTGCCTAAACTGCGTTCCATCTTCACTGTCGTCGCCTCATACATGCGGCGAAAAGAAAAAATGCGCAAGAACTTATTATCAGCGATGGTCGGCGGAGCGATCCTGGTGACTTCCGCGTTGGCGTCGCCGGTGGCGTCCGCCCATGTGGATGTGGGCATCGGCATCGGCATTCCCGGGCCGGTTTTCGTACCGGCGCAGCCCGCGTACGTCGAGCCGCCGCCGGTGGTGTATGCGCCCGCGCCGGTCGTCGGCTACGGCTACGGATACGGCGACGACTGGCGTGCGCGTGAATGGCGGGAGCATCAGGAATGGCGCGAACGGCGTTGGCGCCGGCACCAGGAGCATGAGCGCGAATGGCGCGAGCGCCACGGCTGGGATGAGGATTGAGGCGGGCTGCCACGCGTCTCACGCGGCAGCCGCGCCGATCATTGCGGCGCGGCTGCCGTCCGATAACCTCGACGGCCGATAGCCAAAGTGAGCAAAGCCGACACCGCGAGACTCGCCGCCACCACATAAAGCCCGGCGGCGTATCCTCCCGTCACGCTTTTCAGCCAGCCGATCGCAAACGGGCCGACGAAGCCGCCAAGGTTGCCGATCGAGTTGATCATGGCGATGCCGGCGGCCGCGCCGGCGCCCGAGAGAAACGTGCTCGGCATGGCCCACAGCGGCGCCTTGGCCGCGCTGATGCCGACGTTCACCGCGATCAGCGCCGCCACCACCGCCACGACGCTATCCGCAATGCCGGCCCATGCGAGCCCCGCGCCCGCCACCACGCACGGAATCACGACGTGCCAGGTGCGCTCGCCGCTGCGGTCCGAATGCCGCGCCCACATCACCATGCCGATCACGGCGAGCACGCTCGGAATCGCGTTCAACGCGCCGGTGCCGAGCGCGCTAAAACCGAACTGGCGAATGATCAGCGGCGCCCATAAGCCGAGCGTGTAAAGCCCCGCGGAGGTGCCGAAGTAAATCATCGCCATGATCCACACGCGCGGGTCGCGCAACGCCGCTAGCGCACCGGACGCATGTCCTGCTTGCGACTCGCGTCCCATCCGCTCTTCGCGCAAGGTGGCGATGAGCCATGCTTTCTCGTCGGCGGCAAGCCACGTCGCTTTCTCGGGCGAATCCGTGAGCGCCTTCAACACGACGAAGCCGAGCACCACCGCCGGAATCGCCTCGATGATGAAAAGCCACTGCCAGTCCTTCAATCCGAACAACGCGGGCATCTGCATGATGGCGCCGGAAATAGGCGAGCCGATTGCGGTCGACAAAGGCGCGGCCGCCATGAACGCGGCGGCGGCAACCGCGCGCTGGCGCGCGGGAAACCATTGGCTGAGATAGAGGATGATGCCGGGAAAGAAGCCGGCTTCGGCCACGCCCAGCAGAAAGCGCAGCGTATAAAAAGAATTCGGCCCGACGACGAACGCCGAAGCCGCCGAGACGAGCCCCCACGTCACCATCACGCGCGCGATCCAGACGCGCGCGCCGACCTTGTTCAGGATGAGATTCGAAGGCACTTCGCACAGGAAGTACCCGAGAAAGAAGATGCCGCCGCCGAGCCCGAACATGGTCGGCGAGAGGCCGAGGTCCTTGTTCATCGTGAGCGCCGCGAAGCCGACGTTCACGCGGTCGAGAAAGCTGACAAAATAAAGCAGCATGACGAAGGGCAAAATGCGCCACGTCAGCTTGCGAACCACTCGGGCTTGCAATTCATTGGTCATGCCTGTCTCCGCTCTGTTCGATTCGCCCGTGACGTCCGCGTCCGGGCGTTATGTTCTTGTGTGATGAATGCGTCGTCGATCGCTCGGGCAGAATCGAGCGAGCTCAAACAACTCAGGCCGCTTTCGACTCCGCCGCAAGATTCGCCGCGAGGATCGCGCAGACCGCATCGGTTACCTGCAGGGTGGTGGCCGTGCCGCCGAGGTCGCCGGTATGCAACGCAGGGTTCGCCGTGATGCGTTCGATCGCGTCCATCAACTGCCGCGCGGCGCCTCTCTCTCCCAGATGTTCGAGCATCATCACGACCGACCAGAACGTGCCGACCGGATTGGCGAGGCCCTTGCCCATGATGTCGAACGCGGAACCGTGGATCGGCTCGAACATGGACGGATAGCGGCGCTCGGGATCGAGATTCGCCGTCGGCGCGATGCCGAGGCTGCCGGCCAATGCCGCGGCGAGATCGCTGAGGATGTCCGCGTGAAGATTGGTCGCGACGATCGTGTCGAGCGTCGCGGGCCGATTGACCATGCGCGCGGTCGCGGCGTCGACGAGTTCCTTGTCCCAGCGGACGTCCGGAAACTCCTTCGATACCTGCAGCGCAATCTCGTCCCACATGACCATTGCGTGACGTTGCGCATTGCTCTTCGTGATCACCGTCAGCAGCTTGCGCGGACGCGACTGCGCGAGCCGGAACGCGAAACGGAGAATGCGTTCGACGCCGGCGCGCGTCATCATCGAGACGTCGGTGGCGACCTCGATCGGATGGCCCTGATGCGCGCGTCCGCCCACGCCGGAATACTCACCTTCCGAGTTCTCGCGCACGATGACCCAGTCGAGATCCTTCGGCGTGCAGCGTTTCAACGGCGCGTCGATACCGGGCAGGATGCGCGTGGGCCGCACGTTCGCATACTGATCGAAACCCTGGCAGATTTTCAGGCGCAAGCCCCACAGCGTCACGTGATCGGGAATATGCGGGTCGCCCGCCGAGCCGAACAGAATCGCGTCCTTGTTGCGGATCGCGTCGAGTCCGTCGGCCGGCATCATCACACCATGCTCGCGGTAGTAGTCGCCGCCCCAGTCGAAGTTCTCGAACTCGAAGGCGAACGCGTCGTGGCGCGCGGCGATGGCTTCGAGAACCCGCTGGCCGGCGGGCACGACTTCCTTGCCGATGCCGTCGCCGGGGATGGTTGCGATGCGGTAGGTGTTCACTGGCGTCTCCGTGATGTTGAACGTATGGCCCGCATCGTAGAACGGAGACCGCTCGCGGAAACGCTGCTAGACTCAAAGCATCCTTAACTCCAGGTTAACAATCAGCGCCTCCTCGGCTCGCCTCACATGACCTCATCGATACAACCGGACGACCTCGCCTTCTTCTCCACGCTGGCCGCGAGCGGCAGTCTGACCGCCGCCGCGCGTGAACTCGGCTTGAGCACGGCGGCCGTGAGCAAGCATCTGGCGCAGATGGAATCACGCGCGGGCGTTTCGCTGGTGAACCGCACGACCCGGCGCATGAGCCTCACGCCGGAAGGCGAGCTTTATCTGACGAGCGCGAGGCGCATTCTGAGCGAAATGGACGACCTCGCCCAGTTGCTCGGCGGCTCGCAAGCCGTGCCGAAAGGCCTGTTGCGCGTGAATGCGACGCTCGGTTTCGGCCGCAGCCACGTGGCCCCGCTGATCTCGAAGTTCGTGCGGCGCTTTCCCGAAGTGGACGTGCAGTTGCAGCTTTCCGTCGACCCGCCGCCGCTCAGCGACGACGCCTTCGACGTCTGCGTGCGCTTCGGCGAACCGCCGGATGCACGCGTGATCGCGCGCCGGGTCGCGCCGAACCGGCGCTTGCTGTGCGCTTCTCCCGGCTATCTCGCGAGGCGGCGCGCGCCGCGCGGCCCGGCGGAGTTGTCGCAACATAACTGCATCGGCATTCGCCAGGGCGGCGACGGCTACGGGCTATGGCGTCTGACGAGCGGACGCGGCGCCGCGGAAAAGACGGAGACCGTGCGGGTGCGCGGCAATCTGACCACCAATGACGGCGAGATCGCGGTGAAGTGGGCGCTGGACGGCCACGGCATTCTGATGCGCGCGGAGTGGGATATCGCGGAGTATCTCGCCGACGGCCGGCTCGTCCACGTGCTGCCCGACTACCGCACGCCGGGCGCGGATATTTATGCGGTGTACCCGCAGCAGTTGCAGATGACGGCGCGAGTGAAAGCGTTTGTCGACATGCTGGTCGAGACGCTGGGAGGACGGTGAGTTGGGTCTCTGGCGTTGAAAACAGCCGCGCGAGCCCGATCAGCGCCGCGCGGCCGCCGCCGCCCGATTACTGGCTCGCGCCCGTTCCGATCCCCGCCTTCTTCTGCGCGTTCTGCAGATTGGTCGGATAGTTAGGGTCGTTCCTGGACGGTTGATAGCCCGCATCCTCGAGCTTCTTCAGTTCGGCATTTTTCTTCGCGCGCGCCTGCTTGCGTGCCGCTTTACGCTCGGCCTTGGTCGGTTTCGCGCTGCTCGCCACACCGGGCTGGGCGGCCTCGGCCGCGGGGGCGCTTGCATCTTGCGCGGCGGCGAGTGGAATGCCACCGGCCACCATTGCGGTGACCGCGAGCCCGAGCATGACCTGTTTGACGGCAAAGAACTTCATGGCTGATATCCCCTCTGGAAAGTTGGCAATGACGTTGAAGCCTGTTTGCGATTTCGTTCACCACGACGAGTCGCGCGATATTCGGCACGGTCTCGACGGTTAGAGCTTACAGCCAAACGAGCGGGACTGAGGCATAGGCTCGCGGCGTATCCGGCCAGCACGGCATCGACTTCGCCTTCGCCTAAGAGGCGAGGCCCGCATATTGCTACGCGGCGATCTGCTCATCGGTCGCAAGCCGTCCGGTGTCAGCGGAACGACAGCGTTGGTTATTCAAATGAATGGCAATCGAGAGGTGACGTAAATGTGTACGCCACGAGATCTTAATCAGCGGGTGTTTCAATGCGCGCAGTTTCTTGCGGTAAGACCATCAGCACTCTTTCTAACAATATCCCCAGCCCATTTCCACACGCACGTCGATGGAAACGCTGAACGGCGAAGTCGAATCTGGAGCCAGTCACATGTTCCGTAGAACCCTCTTACCCATTCCGCTTGCGGCGCTGCTTGCGCTCGCCGCGTGCGGCAACGATACCGTGACCCCGCCGCCCTCGGCGCCCGCGGCGACGGTGTCGGCGCAGGACTCCGTTGCAACGGCCACGCCGATCAAACACGTGGTCGTGATCTTCGGCGAAAACGTTTCGTTCGATCACTACTTCGCGACCTACCCGCAAGCCTCCAACCCGGTCGGCGAACCGCAGTTCACGGCAGCTTCGGGCACGCCGGCGGTCAACAACCTCAGCAGCAGCAATCTGATCACGACGAACCCGAACGCACTGCCCACGTCGCCGAATACGGCGGGCCGCACGGTCGGCCTCGTGACGATTCTCGGCCTCGGTCTGCCGGCAGCCGATCTGCTGCCGTTCCGTCTGGACCGCTCGCAGGCCAACACGTCGAGCCAGAATCACGCATATGCCGCTGAACAACTCGCCTACAACAACGGCGCGATGGACTCGTTCCCGCTGTTCACGGCCGCGGGGTCGACCATTGCCGGCAGCACCGGCGCGTTTGCGACGAAGGGCCAGGTGCTCGGCTACTTCGACGGCAATACCGTCACGGCCTTGTGGAACTACGCGCAGAACTTCGCGATGAATCAGAACGCGTACACCGACACGTACGGTCCGTCGACGCCGGGCGCGCTCGAAGTGGTGTCCGGCCAGAACAACGGCGTGATCGTGGCGGGCGGCACTTCGGCCAACGCGATTCCGGATTCGGCAGGCGGCTTCACGATGCTCGGCGACCTCGACCCGACCGGCGACGTCTGCACGATCGCGGCAAGCAGCACGGTCACGGGCGCGATGTCGTCGAAGAACAGGAACATCGGCGACCTGCTCAACGCGAAGGGTCTCACGTGGGGCGGCTTCATGGGCGGCTTCAACCTGCAGACGGTCAACGCCAACGGCACCACCGGCTGCGCGCGCTCCACCTTCTCGCAAGTGCTGAACGCGACCAAGACCGACTACGTGCAGCATCACGCATGGTTCCAGTACTACGCCAGCACGGCCAACCTCGCGCATACGCGTCCGTCGTCGACGGCGGTGATCGGCTCGACCGACCCGCTCGACAACACGGCCACGCCGGTTCACCACCAGTACGATACCGACGACTTCTTCGCCGCGGTGAAGGCCGGCAACTATCCGTCGGTGAGTTTCCTGAAGGCTCCTGCCGTGGAAGACGGCCACCCGGGCAACTCCGATCCGATCGACGAACAGGCTTTCGTCACGAAGGTGATCAACTTTCTGCAACAGCAGCCTGACTGGAAGAACACCGCCGTGATCATCGCCTACGACGATTCGGACGGCTGGTACGACCATCGCTACAAGGCGCCGACGAGTTCGTCGTTCGATTCGAGCACCGCGCAATCGGCCGGCGGCAAGACGGTGGCCGGCAGCGACAACCTCTCCGCCGCCGGTCAGTGCACGGCAGCGGGCGCGGTGCAGCCGCAGGGCGTGAATGGCGGCGCGGTGAACGGCCGTTGCGGTCCGGGTACGCGCACGCCGTTTATCGTGGTGTCGCCGTGGGCGAAGGTCAACTTCGTCGACGATGCGCCGATCACGCAGGCGTCCGTGGTGAGGTTCATCGAGGACAACTGGCTCGGCGGCCAACGCCTCGGCGGCGGTTCGTTCGACGCGACCGCGGGCAGCATCCTGAACATGTTCGACTTCACGGGCGCGGGCAACAATCCGCCGCTGTACCTGGATCCGAACCTCGGGACGAAGCTCTCGGCGGCGCCGGCCATTTAAGCGCGGTCATGCTGTGCCGGGCGCGGTTCTGTCCCGCCCTGCCTTTGCGCGATGCACGCAGCCGTATTCGTGCATCGCGCGGGGAAGCACAGCTTCGGACCGAGCGTGAAGTACAGCGAGATGTAGTCAGGCGTCGAGCCAGTGCAAACGTGCTGGCTCGATTTGCGTTTTGATCGCACCGATCGAATTACTTGTCATCACCGCCATGAACCATCCTTCAGACGCCACCTTGCCATCGCATCTGCCCGCGGGCGGCGAGCCGGGCCCTGTGATTACCGGCCGCTCGTGGCTCAAGCTGCTTGCGTGGAGCGCGGCGGGCATCGTGCTCGCGTTCATCGTCTACTGCGCGTACGCGCTGGTCTACCCCGAGCGCATGCCGCCCGCGGTGGGCGCGATCGTCGAGGAAATCACCGGCGCGAATCCGCATCCGGTTCATTTGATGCGTCCGCAAAACGCACCGCTGAGCGCAGTTGCGCTGCTCGGCAAACAGATTTTCTTCGACAAGACGTTGTCGGCTTCCGGTACGCAATCGTGTGCATCGTGTCACTCGCCGCAGCATTCGTATGGGCCGGATAACGCGTTCCCGGTTCAACTCGGCGGCGCGCATCTGAATCAGGCCGGCTACCGGCCGCCGCCATCGCTCGCGTATCTGTACCGGCAGGCGCCGTTCAGCATCGGCCCGGATCAGGGCGACACCGACGTACCGGTGGATATGACGCAACTCGCTTCACAGGCTGCCGGCATGCAGCGCGCGCAAAAGACGGCGCTCGCCGCGCCCGCCGCTCCGGCGATGGTGCCGCAAGGCGGACTGTTCTGGGACGGCCGCGCCGATACGTTGCAGGACCAGGCGATCGGTCCGCTGACGAATCCGGTGGAAATGGCCAATGCCACGCCGGAAGACGTCGCGCGCAAGCTGCTGCAAACGGAATACCTGGACCAGTTCAAACAGCTCTTCGGCCCCGCGATCGTGAGCAATCCGAGCCTGTTGATCTCGGAGGCGATGTTCGCCGTGGGGCGATATCAAATCGAGGATTCGTCGTTTCATGCTTTCAGCAGCAAGTACGATCACTGGCTGGAAGGCAAGGCGCGACTGACGCATGCGGAACTGCATGGGTTGCAGCTATTCAATGACAAGGACAAGGCCAACTGTGCCGGCTGCCATATGAGCCAGCCGACGCCTGATGGCTTACCGCCCGTGTTCACCGACACGCAGTATGAAGCGCTGGGCGTGCCGCGCAATCCGGTGATTCCGGCCAACAGGGATCCGAAGTTCTTCGACATGGGCGTGTGCGGGCCGTTTCGCGACGACCTCGCGAAACAGACGCAGTACTGCGGGATGTTCCTGACGCCGACCTTGCGCAATGCGGCTGAACGCAAGGTGTTTTTTCATAACGGCGTGTATCACGATCTGAAGCAGGTGATGGACTTCTATAACCTGCGCAATACCGCGCCGGAGAAAATCTATCCGCGCGATGCGTCGGGGAAGGTGCGGAAGTACAACGATCTGCCGGCGCAGTATCACGCCAACGTCGATGTCGGGGACGCGCCGTTCGATCGAAAATTCGGCGATCAGCCCGCGATGAACGATCAGGATATTCAGGACATCATTGCGTTCATGAAGACGTTGAGCGATGGCTATAAGGATGGCAAGTCGTAAGGCGTAGCGGCGGACGCCTCTCGCGCAGCCGCCAGACTGCGCCGTGCGAGCCGGTGAGGTATCCTTGCCGGTTCCACGACCTTTATCCCTACCCGCCCAGATGGCCGATTTTCCCTTCGACGCCGTACTCTTCGACTGTGACGGCGTGCTCGTCGACTCAGAACCCATCACCAACCGCGTGCTCACCGAGATGCTCGGCGAGCTGGGCTGGTCATTGAGCGTCGAAGAGACGATGCGCATTTTCGTCGGCAAGGCCGTGAAGGACGAAGCAGCGTTGATCGAGGCGCGCACCGGCTACGCGATCACGGCGGACTGGCTCATGCAGTTTCGTGCGCGCCGCAATGCGGCGCTCGATCGCGAACTGGTCGCGATTCCGGGCGCGGCGACGGCGGTGCGCGCGCTTCATTCGGCGCTGAACGGGCGCATTGCGGTCGCATCGGGCGCCGACCGCATCAAGGTGGAATTGCAACTGACCAAGGCGGGCATTCTCGATTGCTTCGAAGGACGCATCTTCAGCGGGCACGAAACGCCCCGCAGCAAGCCTTATCCCGACGTCTATCTGGCGGCAGCCGCCGCATTGGGAATGGACCCGCGCCGTTGCGCGGTCGTCGAGGATACGGTGACGGGCGCCACGGCGGGCGTGGCCGCCGGCGCCACCGTGTTCGGCTATTGCCCGAACGAATTGGGCCACAGCAGCGCCACCGCCTTGCATGGCGCGGGCGCGGTGCAGGTCTTTCGGGACATGGCCGGGTTGCCTAGCTTGCTCGCCGGATGGCACGGGCGTTAAAGGCGCGTTATACGAGTGTTTAACACTAACTCCGCGTCCGGCTACTCGAACGCGGGATCGATCGGTACGCGATAACCCACGGCGAGGCGGTTGGTCTCGTTCGCCATGCCGACCACCGCCTGCAGTTCGCCGAACATCTCGTCGGTCATGCCGGCGCGGCGCGCCGCGGCCGTGTGGCTCGCCACGCAATAGCCGCAGTTGTTCGTCACGCTCACCGCGACGTAAAGCAGTTCCTTGATCAGCGGATCGAGCGCGCCTGGCGCCATTACGTCCTTCAAACTGTCCCACGTGCGCGTCAATGTGGGCGGGTGGTTGGCGATGAATTTCCAGAAATTGTTGACGTCGTCGACCTGGCGGGTCTGCTTGATGTCGTCGTAGACCGCTTTGACTTCCGGCGACGCGGCGGAATATTCAATGGCTTGAAGCTGGCTCATATGTCCTCCTTTGTTGCTGAGTTGATGATGGCATGGCGCGGCTAGCGGTTGCCTGCGTGCCTATTTTGCATCCAATTGCGGCGGACCGAACGACAGGTGCATAGCCGTGCATAGCGATCGCCACCACGCGGTGAATCGCGCTATGGCGATCTGTCGAGCGCGGACGCAAAAAACCCCGCAAAACTCTCATCTTGCGGGGCTTTCTATCAAACTCGACCTGAAACGTTTTCCGCTCAACGCGACATCATGTGCATGCTCACGTTATGCATGACCCACAACGTACCGCCAATCACAATGATGGCCGTCAGCGCGGTGAACGCGAACGCCGTCACGTTCCACCGCTGCGCCGACGAAGTATTCATGTGCAGGAAGAAAACCAGGTGCACGACGATCTGCACGAGAGCGAGGCCCGCGATCGCGAGCAATGCGTTCTCGCCCGTCAACGTCCCGCTCAGAACGAGACCGAATGCGGCGCCGGTCAGAATGACGGAAAGCACAAACCCCGCCGTATAGCTGCCGAGGCTGCCGTGACTTTCACCCGAGTGTGCCGAGTGTGAGTTATGGCTATGGTCCATTTAGATCACGCTCGCAAGATAGACAAAGGTGAAGACGCCGATCCACACGACGTCCAGAAAGTGCCAGAAGAGGCTCAGGCACGTCAGGCGAATCATGTCGCGTTCGGTCAGGTCGCGATGACACATGACCTGAACGGCGAGCACCACCATCCAGATCAGGCCGCACGTGACGTGCAAACCGTGCGTGCCGACCAGCGTGAAGAACGACGACAGGAACGCGCTGCGGCTGGGACCCGCGCCCTCGGCGATCAGGTGCGAGAACTCGCGCATTTCCAGCACGAGAAACGCGAGACCGAGCAGGAAGGTCACGCCGAGCCAGAACAGCAGCACGCCCTTGCGGTTCTTATGCGCGCCCAGCATCGCGAAGCCGTACGTGATGCTGCTCAACAGCAGCATTGCCGTTTCGAGCGCGACGCCCGGGATCTCGAACAGATCCTTGCCGCTTGGGCCGCCCGCGAACTGATGCCCCATCACCGCGAACACGGCGAACAGCGCCGCGAAGATGATGCAATCGGTCATCAGATACAGCCAGAAACCAAATACCGAATGCGACGGCACATGATCCGGTGCGAGATGCGGTTGAACCGCAATAGTCTTCTGTAACATCAGTCCATCTCCATCGCGATATGGGCGCCGGCACCCGCGCGTTTCTCTTCGATCAGCGCCACCGTGTCGGCCGGGATGTAATAGCCGCCGTTATCCATGAAGCTATAGACGATCACCGTGCCGATCGCGCCGACGAGACCCGCGATCGCAAGCCACCAGATGTGCCATACGCCGGCAAAGCCGAGCGCCAGCGAGAATAAACCCACCAGCAGACCCGCGGACGTGTTCGACGGCATGTGAATGTCGCGATACACCGGCGCCTCCGCCGTCGCGTTACGCGACTTCATGTCGGTGAATGCATCGAGCTTGCGCACTGTCGGAACGATCGCGAAGTTGTACGCCGGCGGCGGCGAGGTGGTTGCCCATTCCAGCGTGTGGCCGTTCCACGGATCGCCCGACACGTCGCGATTTTCCGGCAAATTGCGGTCGCGAATACTGACGTACAACTGCACCAGCTGGCAGCCGATACCGATGGCGATCAGCACGGCGCCGAACGCGGCAAAGATCAGCCACGGATGCCATGCCGGATTGTCGTAATGATTCAGGCGGCGCGTCATGCCCATGAAGCCGAGCACGTAGAGCGGCACGAAGGCGACATAGAAGCCGATCTGCCAGAACCAGAACGCCGCCTTGCCGAGCTTTTCGTTCAGCTTGAAGCCGAATGCCTTCGGGAACCAGTAGTTGAAACCGGCCAGATAACCGAACAGCACGCCACCGATGATCACGTTATGGAAGTGAGCAATCAGGAACAGGCTGTTATGCAGCACGAAGTCCGCGCCGGGAATCGCCATCATCACGCCGGTCATGCCGCCGATCGTGAAAGTGATCATGAAGCCGATGGTCCACAAAACCGGCGTGGTGAATTCCAGCCGACCCCTGTAGATCGTGAATAGCCAGTTGAACACTTTCACACCGGTCGGAATCGCAATCACCATCGTCGCGATGCCGAAGAACGCATTGACATCGGCGCCCGAACCCATTGTGAAGAAGTGGTGCAGCCACACGAGGAACGACAGCACCATGATCGTGCAGGTCGCCCACACCATCGTCTTGTAGCCGAACAGCGGCTTCTTCGCGAAGGTCGCCACGACTTCCGAGAAAATACCGAACGCCGGCAGGATCAGGATGTACACCTCGGGGTGGCCCCATGCCCAGATCAGGTTCAGGTACAGCATGGCGTTGCCGCCACCGTCGTTCGTGAAGAAGTGCATGCCGAGATAGCGGTCCAGACCTAGCAGCGCGAGCGTCACCGTCAGGATCGGGAACGACGCCATGATGAGCACGTTGGTGCACAGCGCGGTCCACGTGAACACCGGCATCTTCATGAAGGTCATGCCCGGCGCGCGCATCTTCACGATGGTTGCGAAGAAGTTCACGCCTGTGAGCAATGTACCGATCCCGGAGAGCTGAAGACTCCACAGGTAATAGTCAACCCCCACACCCGGACTGAACTGCAGTTCCGACAACGGCGGATAAGCCAGCCAGCCCGTTTGTGCGAACTCACCGATCACCAGCGACACGTTGATCAGGATCGCACTGACCGCGGTCATCCAGAAACTGAGCGAGTTGATGAACGGGAATGCCACGTCGCGCGCGCCGATCTGCAGCGGCACGATGATGTTCATCAGGCCGACCATGAACGTCATCGCCATGAAGAAAATCATGATGACGCCGTGCGCCGTGAACACCTGGTCGTAGTGATGCGGCGGCAGATAGCCCGGATTGATGTACGCGAGCGCGAGTTGCAGACGCATCATGATCGCGTCCGAGAAGCCGCGCAGCAGCATGATCATCGCCACGATGATGTACATGATGCCGATCTTCTTATGGTCGACCGAAGTCAGCCATTCGCTCCACAAATAGCGCCATTTGCCGAGATACGTGACGGTGCCGAGCACGGCCAGCCCGACGAGCGCCATGAAGATGCCCGCCCCGACGATGATTGGCTCGTGATACGGAATCGCATCGAGCGTAAGTTTGCCGAACATGCGTTACCCCTTAGGCCCACAGTTAGCGTCCTTCATGTTGTCGAGGACGTTACCGTTGTTGTATCGGGCAATGATGTTGTGAAAGAGCTTCGGATCGACCGACGAGAAGTACCGGACCGGTTCCTTCTCCGTCGGCGCCGATACCGTGTGATAACGGTTCATGTCGAGACGGTCGGACGAGGCGCGCACCTTGGCGACCCACGCGTTGAACGCTTCCGGCGACGTGGCGAGCGCGCGGAACTTCATGTCCGAGAAACCCTTGCCGCTGAAATTCGCCGAGGCGCCGCCGTAATTGCCGGCCTCGTCGGCGATCAGATGCAGACGCGTTTGCATACCCGCCATCGCGTAGATCTGGCCGCCGAGTTGCGGAATGAAGAACGAGTTCATCACCGTGTCGGACGTGATGATGAAGTTCACCGGCGTGCCG
>WNGR01000454.1_pt1 | contig 46191 bp, 54 predicted proteins | sample 5407581 | NCBI WGS metagenome assembly WNGR01 (sample SAMN13153383, study PRJNA577476) | soil metagenome | isolation source: 80 cm soil or saprolite under Garry oak tree replicate 2 | place: USA:California | collected 2016-06-15 | reverse complement strand
CAGTTACTTTATTGGGAACGTCCTACTATACACAGCGCATCTTTCAGAAAATCTTGACAGCCCCTCGATCGCAGCAATACCCCCCCATTTCAAACACCGCTACACCAGTCGGAGAATCGAGGATCCTCCAGTCGCTTGCAACCCCTCCTCCTCATTCGAACGGCTGGTTATGAGTCTAACTACAGTCATTCATGGGTCAATGGAACATCGGGGTCAATGGACCAAATGGCTCTGACGACCACATTTAATTGCTTCGGACTTTTCGTAACATCCAATGTATAGTACCTGTGCATGTCTCTTCGAATTTTTATAGAGGTGCAATGAGTAGATGTTGCAGGAGATTCGTTTCTCATGATTTTGGGGAAAAACCCGAAATTTGGCAAGCAAATACTGCTATAGATCCTGCTTCTGCGATAAGAGTTAAAGCCATTCGTCTTAATTCCCCCCCACTCCCTATAAGGGTGTGGCTTGGCTTCTCGTCAAGCGTTGAGTTCGGTGGGGCGTTTATTGCGCATTGACGTGAGTTGCTAGCCTACTTGTGGGTCTTGGGCGTCCTACAACGGGTGTCTTGGGCTTGCGACTACGTCTTCCCCCTCGTTCTTCGTATCTTGATTGGGCTCGTTAGGGCCCAGCGAGTCGTGGAGATAGTTTGGGTGTGTTGCGGATTGTGTGAGGTGGGGGTGGTGTGTTGGTCGGGGTTTAGGTGGGTGTGGAATTTGGTACTCTCGTATTCTTCTTCGTCATGTCTCTCTGCCCTTTTCTTGCGTCTCCGTTGTCCCTATCACATCTAATACGTCCGTCTGCGCGCCCGCAAATCTGGCCTCTTGTTCCACTTGCTGCTCAGTCGTGCATCTATCGAACCAGACGGGTCCTTCAAGTTCGCTCCGGAAGAAAGTGGACGGCACACCGCTCCTCAGGGTTGCGGTGCGGAACCTTGGCCGATTGGGTCTTCTCTTTCTTACGGCGGTGCGAGTTTCCACGCCCCTCTGCCTCCCCTTACGGCCGTCCCGCGCTCGCGAGGAGCAAGCAACCCAGACGGACGCACCCTTCAAACGAAAAAGGTCGAAGCGATCGGTCAATAGTCATATATAAGCAATTGCCATCCCTGGGCCACACAGAACACAAGCACGAACACAGTAAAACCTAGAATACAGTGTTGTTGGTAATGCGCGCGAGCGGTACCGTATTCCCGGTCGAGGAGGGTAAAGCTTTTCTTTTTTGAGTGGGTGGTCAGATCTGTCAGAGCCACGCCAAGCCACCGTGGCGACGTCAAGTTCTCATTGCAACAAGTCGAGGGGCTACTGTACGGCCAGAAGGGTGCCGGAGGGGATCTTCCCCGATGATGGGCCCGATCGGTTCCGACAAAAAAGAAAAGAAAACCCGTGCGATTGGCGATTGCCGCAGAGCGCATCGCTTCGGTGACCTCGGTCTCGGATGTTGAGTGGATGGGCTATCGCCGTGCGGTGCAGGTGCGGGTGCAGAAATCAAAAAAAAAAAAATTGATGCATGCAACTGGTGGCGTTGCATTCAGGCAATGAAAGCTGCATCGTACGGCAGATTTTGCTGATGATTAATGCGTGATGGCCCGGGGATGATTTCGAGCGTCGTCGTCGTACGATTGGCAGAGACGACGACGAAAGCACGCCCTTGTACTACTGTACTGTACAGTACGTGTAACATGCAATACCAAAGTTACGTTATGAACGCTCCCCAAGCTTCATCACACCCCTCGCTTGGCAATTTAAAAAAAATTTGTGACGGACGTTGTACGTGTGCAAGTCTAGGTCGGCCCTGTCCCTGATGTACCTGGTTTGATCCGTGGGGAATGATCGGCCTGATTGATGATCGCAACAATTAGCAAAGATATAATGACCCCCAATCAAAGCAGGCTTCGGAATCGCCCATTAAGGCCAAAGGTCCCGTGCCGCCCATTTACTGTAAGGACTCGGATACAGTACTATACGTAGCACAACGACGCCGCAAATGAAACGGTTGCGTGTTTTGCGTGACCATCAAGGAGTAGAACTTCTTGTTGGCTGCAGTGAAGGGACGAAATGTACGGTGAAAGGTGTCGTCGCATGAATTAGTGACAAAGCCGAAGAAAGAAAAAAAAACAAGCGCTGATTGTTATGATCGGTCATCATCACGTTCCGTTCACCCTCCGCCCACCCACGAACTCCCGTCGTCGCTGAATATTACTGTAAAATAAAACAACAAAACACAAAAAAAGAAGTTCACATAAGAGAAGGGAAGGAGAAAAAAAAAGCGATCATCCATGTTGGGAGAATGAAAGTATGGCCCCCTCCCTTACTTCGGATCGCAAGGAGTGGACAACGGGCAACGATCAGACGGTAGGAAGACCGTGGTAGCCCTGCGGCCCCTGCGGGCGCGTGGTCTGCATACTGGCGAGGGTGTTCCCATTCAGGCTATTGTCGTATGGCGCGACAGGGACGTGCACGTCTGGTGTGGTCGGCACGCTCTGGTACCCAGGGTATGTGGTTGGATCGTTCGGGTCCTGCAACAAAGAATATGAGTGCACACAGAACGTAGACGCGCGCGGGGATGAAAAAACGCACGTAGAACTTCATCGGCGTCACAGGCGTCCCAGGCACATACGCCGTCCCGTCGTCCGACTGCGGCGGGTGGACCTGGCTCATGTGCTGCGATGTAGACGGTGGGGTCGTCGCGCCGTCGACCACGAACGCGGCGGATGGCGCTTGCGGGTGCGGTCGCCTTCGCAAGAAGTAGAACAAGATGCCGGCGATGGCCGCGACGGCCACGACGCCACCGGCGACGCCGCCTGCGATTGCGGCAGTGTTCGACTTCGACTTACTGCCAGAGGACGAAGAGGACGCCGCCGAGGATGGCGAGGGGGTAGAGGACGAGGACGAGGAGGATGCTCCGGATCGGGAGGCGGTGGAAGTAGTAGGACTGACGTTTCCGGAGGCGGAGGTGCCGGTGCCGATTAACGAACCTGGCTGTATCTCAGGGGTGTCTGAAGAGAAGAGAGAGTTGGTTAGATGAGGAGCAATAATGGGGGGGAAGGTTCGATTACTCACCACCGATCGTGAAGGCCGTGGTGGCATTCCAGAGGTTCTCGTTCTGCGGAAGAAGGCGGGCACCTGTCAAGCTGGGTTTCGGGAAGGTACGACTGAGGGAACGAACGGTATTATCCTGGAGAGCCCACTGTGGTACACGTGTTCCAGAAGGTACGGCATTGGGGAAACTGCGTGTGAAAATTCCGTATGTCAATCCCCAAGACCCAAGCGTAGAGCAAATCGGCCGACTCACGTCGAGGGGGCGAGTGTTCTTGTGCAGTTGAACGAGTATTCGGACCAGCTGGATTGCGAATGAGCCAGTGAAAAGAGTAGACGCAGGAGACGGACGTACGTTATCCACGTCGCTGACTGGCATGCGTCGCAGGCACTTATGAGATTGTAAACGACGGTGTTGCACTTGCACAAGTTTGCGTTATCGATACCACTAGGACCCGTATACGAGAACCCTGGCTGCAGCGCATCTATGGTAAACGCTGGTGGGGGTTGAGAACACTGGGGGCGGCAAACGTAAGAGAAAATAAAGGGTACTCACCGCCTCCGTTACAAGTGGCCATCATATATGCCGCGACAGTACACGCATTTTGGCCAAGAGTGTTGAACGACTATGTGTCGACCGTCAACCCATCATAAAAGCCGCCTACAGAGACAAAAAGCGAGGCTATACCCATTTCCAGGACAAGCTACAGTCCGGGGCGTTGATTTGGGCAACTACGAGATCACTGGCGGCAAGGAGGATGAGGGAGGTGAGCGCAGCGAGACTTGACATTCTTGACTGCATTGGTGGAAGGAGGGGGGAAAGGGTTGAGGATCGACAGCGCTCAGGGCCATGTTGCTGTGACTGAAAAAAGGCTTATATTTCAGAGTTCGCGGAGAGCCGCGTCTCAGCCGCACGGTTGACGTCCGTCGGCCGCCAGATATTGGCGCTCACATCGGGCCAATGACAGTTAGCCCATTTGATTGTATCAGGGATAACACAACAGACGGCCACGATGCGTATGTGTGTGCACGATGGTAACAGTTGAGTCCTCTGATGTGAAGCACAGCAAGGTGAGGAAGTGTGTGTGTGTGTGTTTACCGAGCGAGCAATTGCCACTGGCAGTCCGAGATTACTGTTTTTGGAAAGGTCGATAATTCAGGGACGATACAAAGCAAGATACAAATGGGTTTGGCACAGGCACACACAATGATGATCCCGAGCCATCTCTCATCTGTCCTGTACAGAAGCCATCCTCGGTCTCGGTGGCGGTGAATTGACTGCATGTGGCGTGTCAAAGAACCTATACTATGTCAGGTTTCATGCGTACATTAGAGCAGTTTTTGGCACTCTTTGTCGTCCACAACTTGAATGGACGGTGTCTAGCCAGTGTCTAGCCCCACTCATTTTCCCTTGCACTGCGCGCCTATCTGTCCGACGAAGAGTATTGTCCCAAGATTGTCCCACGACTAGCGGACAGTTCATTTTCTGCATCCGGTCACATGCTGAAAAAGGCAAGTGCCAAGAAATAATGTCATCACCAACACGGGCGGCGTCCAGTCAGCTACGGTAACTTACCACCACCAAAATGGATTTTGGTAACGATAGTAATTACTGTAGGTGATAACGTAGTGCGGGTGCTTATATATTTAATGGTAACTTCTTCTCATCTCCCGGCCTGTCGACCGAGAGCGCGCTGATTCTTCACGATCTGACTGTCTCACACTCACGACCAAGTCCAATTCGGTTCTCCTTGTTGGTTGGTCGGCAACGGGTGTTCAAGGCCAAACAAAGCTGGCATTATCTCCCACTACTCCTTGGTCCTACCCCACTCGGACGTTCCACAATGACTCACTAGTCCGTAGTCCCACGCTTCGCACTGGTCCTCACAAATCGCCGGTGGCTGGCACGAAATGAATGAATCACATTTAGAGCCTAACGACGATCGCGCTTCTTTGTCTTCGTCGAGAATACCAGGTATCACAGCACGAGACAGCCATAAATCCGTGATACGGGGGTTGCCAGTGCCTTTCTGGTGGTCTTGTCTCTGGTATTCCAACTTCAATTTCCAAATCGTGAAGGGTCCCCCCAAAAAAGAAAGTCGCATAAGAGAAGGAGGGAGAAAAAAAAAGCGATCGTCTCATGTCGGGAGAATGAAAGTAGGGCCCCCTCCCCTTCCTTCTTTCGGATCGCAAGGAGTGGACGATGGTCAACGACCAGACGGTGGGTATATCAGACGGTAGGTAGGCCGTGGTAGCCCTGCGGCCGCGCGGTCTGCATGTTGGCGAGCGTGTTCCCGTTTAAACCCCCGTCGTACGGCGCGACGGGGACGTGGACGTCTTGCGTGGACGTCTGCACGCTCTGGTACCCTGGGAACGTGCTTGGGTCATTCGGGTCCTGCAATAAAGAATGTGAGTGCACACAGAACGAGACGCGCGGAATGAAATGAAAAAACGCACGTAGAACTTCATCGGCGTCACGGACGTCCCAGTCGGCGGGGGCGTCGCGCCGTCGATCACGAACGCGGCGGATGGCGCTTGCCGGCGCGGTCGCCTCCGCAGGAAGTAGAATAAGACGGCGCTGATGGCTGCGAGGGCCACGACGCCACCGGCGACGCTGCCCGCGATTGCGGAAGTGTACGACTTACCATCGGAGGACGAGGAGGATGGTGAGGAGGTAGTGCGGGCGGAAGAGGCGGTGGAGGCGGTGGAGGCGGAGGAAGAGGAAGAGGAGGATGCTCTGGATCGGGAGGCGGTGGAGGTTGTAGGACTGACACTTCCAGAGGCGGAGGCGCCGGTGCCGATTAACGAACCCGGCTCTATCTCAGGGGTGTCTGAGGAGAAGACCCGCGGATGAGACAGTTGGTCAGATGGGGAGTAATAAGGGGAGGAAGGTTCGATTGCGTACCACCAGCTATGTACGCCTCGGCGGCATTCCAGAAGTTCTCGAGCTATGGAAGAAGGGGGCACCTGCTAAGCTGGGTGGACTTCGAGAAGGTGCGAACGAGGGAACGAACGGTGTTATCCATGAGAGCCCACTGTGGTACGCGTGTATCTGAAGGTACGGCATTGGGGAACCTGCGTGTGAAAAAACCGAATGTCAATATGTCAATGCCCAAGACCTAAGCGTAAAGCGAATTTTTCTGTGACGGTCGACTCACGTCGAGGGGGGTAGTGTTCGTGTGCAGTTGAACGAGTACTCGGACCAGCTGGATTGCGGATAAACCAGTGAAGAGAATGGACACAAATGAAGACGGACATACGTTGTCCACGTCGATCCCTGGCATGCGTCGCAGGCACTTATGAGATTGTATATGACGGTGTTGCATTTGCACATGTTTTCCTTGTCGACATCACCGCTAGGACCCGTATACGAGTACCCTGGCCGCAGCGCTTTTATGGTAAACGCTGGCGGCGGTTGAGAACACGGGGGAACGGCACACGCAAGGGTACTCACCGCCTCCGTTACAGGTCGACATCAGATACGCTGCGACCGTACACGCGTTTTGGCCAAGAGTGTTGAACGTCTAGGGGTCGACCGTCAACCCATCATAAAAGCCACCTACAGAGACAAAAAAGCGAAGCTGTACCCAATTCCAGGACAAGCTACAGTCCGGGGCATTGATCTGAGCAACTGCGAGGTCACTGGCGGCGAGGAGAACGAGGGAGGTGACCGCAGTTAAACCTCGCATTCTTGGCCACATTGTGGAAGGAGGGGGAAAACGGTTGAGGATCGACAGCACTCAGGGCCATGTTGTTGAAACTGAAAAATGTGTTATAAGAGATCGCGGAGGGCGGAGTCTCAGCCGTTCTGTTGACGCGTTGACGTCCAAGCAGTGTCTTGGAACGGTAAATACAAATTGCACAGGCACACCATCCTGGGCTACAGCATCTGTTCTGTGGTCGTCCTTGGTGGTGGTAAATTACCTGGCGTGTGTCGTGTCGAATACATTATTGTAAAACAGTGTTGGCACTCATTGTCGTCCACAACTTGAATGACCTGGAATCCAGTGTCTACTAGGACTCTACTAGGACGCACTTGTTCTCCCTTGAAAAGCGCGCCTATCTGTCCGCAAGCTACTAGCCGAGCCTGAGCCTGAGTGTTGTCGCACGACTGCCAGTGCCAGTGGCGTAAGTCGCCTTTTCCGCATCCGGTCTGCTAAGAAATAACGTTATTACCTGCCACACTCATGGACAGCGCACACAATGCCTGTCCGACCATGGGATGGTGTCCGAACATGCAGTCGGCTACAGTACCACCACCAAGATGGAGTTTTAGTAACGATAGTAATTAAATGATAACGATTCACCAGATGTAGTGCGGGTGCTGATAGCGATGATTCTTCACAATCTGACCGTCTCACGCCCACGACCCTTGGTTGGTTGGCAACGGGTGTTCGAGAACGTTCAAGGCCAAGCTGGCGTCATCTCCACTACGTACTCCTTGGTCCTACCCAACTCGGACGTTCCACAATGGCTCACTACCGCGGCCACCCAGTCCGTGGTTCCGCGCCTCGCACTGGTCAGCACAATTCTCCAGTGGCTGGCACAAAATGAACGGATCACATTCAAGTCTTCATGAGCCTAACGATCGCGCTTCTTTCCTATCGAATAACTTACTCCAGGTATCACGGCACGAGGCAGCACAAATCCGTGATGGGGTTGCCAGTTCCTTTCTGGTGATATGGTAGTTCCTTTGTATTTCAAGTTGTGAAGTGTCCCCCGTTCGTCTCCTGATGCAGCAACCATCACAGCTGATCCAAATTAGAGTATAACGTGCGCTTTGGGTACAGAACTTTGTCCTTTCCGTTTTGGCGGCTGGTGTGTTTACGAGAGCGTGGTGGGACGAGAGAGATGCACAGAAGTCTTTTGAGATGCCGTTATATATGAAGAGAAAAGAGCAAGGAGTGCCTCTGGTGCCCAAGAAGCCCAGACGACCTGAAATGGGATGGGATGGGAAGCATAGCCTCATGGGCTGAACGACCCCGAATGGGACTTGCTGTAGATCCGTTATCTACAAAGTGACATGCTATCATGTAAATCTACTCTCACTGTGCTCGAGTCGTGTCCATGGCATGTCCGCCCCCGTCCTTCCGTTCGATTACGTGCAAAAGCGCCGCGGATGTACGCAGAAACTATCCGATGGCTATGCGTTTCGTCATCGTACGGATCGTCGAATCCAGGCTCTCATCCGGGGCCCGTCCGTTTTCAGGAACGCCCATCCCTTCCACACGAGACGAATGACAAGCATGCCGCCGAACGCCCTCGTATCGGGAAGGAAGGGACCCGTCATAAGCAACTATACCCAATGCAGGACTTATGATCTGTGCGTGTAGATAGCGTCAAATATTCGATATGATAGGACTATGTGCGCTAGCTAACTGCTCTAACGAGGCCGAGGAGGACGAGAGATACGACCGCAACCCCCTTTCCCCATTTATAACCCCAGCCGATACAAAGCGGATTCTTCCCCGCCCTGGCCCCTCCTCCTTTCTCCCATCGTACCATGTCGACAGCCTTCTCCCTTTTCGCAGCGGCTCTTCTGCTCACCTCGCAAGTGATGGACGCACAAGCTCAGCTGCTTGTGTACCCTGGGTGCCCCTCATCGTGGTCTTGGGTACGTCCCCCTCTGCCTTTCGAAGTGCCCATCATCGATCTCGAGAATGCCCGGCCTTTTTTCCCAGTCGTTCAACTCTCTCGGCCAGACCCCCTGTGCTGTCGCCGCGTATCTGCAGGGTGCCTGTAACAATGGAGGTGCGCCAACCATGATCGCCGTGCCTTCTTCGACGACTCGACAGACTGATCGATTGTCGCTAGTGTTCACGATCCCGAACTTGGGTTCTGGGAATTCGTACACGGGGCCGACAGGCCCTGGCGATGCGAGCGACTTGTGCAAGTGTAACACCGTCGTCTATTCGCTCATGAGCGCCTGCGATGCGTGCCAAGGTGCCAAGTGGTTCTCGTGAGTTCCCTTCTTTTCCACCCTACCGGTTCCTGGGCGTTCCGCGCTCACACAGCCCTGATACGACAGATGGAAATCGTGGTCGCGTAATTGCACCTCAATCGACCCTCCCACGACGTTAGTTCCCTTATTGTTTTCCCAACCGATCTGACGATGGTGGCTCTCCAGATACTCCAATCTCATTCCCTCTGGGACGCGCGTGCAGGAGTGGGCATTCCTTGATGTGACCGTAAGCCCCGCGCCCGTCTCCCTTCTCGCGTGGGGATGTCCGGTTGATAAGCGAACTCAACTTGACAGGAGGAAGGGACCTGGGATCCAGTCTTAGCGTATCAAGTAGGCGGTACGTCGCATCATTTTTTATATGTTCCCGCGGGGGTTACCCCGTATAGAACTGAATGCTCACCCGCGATCTGCACAGACGCTACCGAAGTCAACGCTGGCCAACCGGGGACCCTCGCCGCGCCCGCGACGCCCACCACGACGCAGACGGCCGTGCCAGGGCTGTCCTCTTCGCAGACGGTCGCCGTGCACACACACTCGTCCTCTAAGAAGATCGCAGGGATCGTCGGCGGCGTCCTCGGAGGACTTGCATTTATCGCCGCTGTCGTCGCCCTCCTGCTCTGGCGCGCCCGCGTCCGCCGCCGTACGGCGACGCGCGTTGCAGCTGCCGCGATGTTCCCCGGGCACACCGCGGTCCCGCTGCAGGAGAAGCTCCCAAAGAAGGAGGACGGTGCGACTGTGGTTCCCATGGGGGCCGAGGCCATTTAAAAGCGGCCATGGACAGGAAGGGGCTTCCGCGCGCAACCATATCGTAGAACGGGCAAATGGGCGGTCGCGGAGGTGTTCACCGTTTCCTTTTTTTTTTTGATGACTTGTGATGACACGTTTGGGCTCTAAATGTATGTATTGTACGTTACTGAGATGGCCCTGTCGAGAGGAAGGGAGCGAACACATTTCCTATCAAAGCGGGGCCCATGGTTACCGGAATGCGCCGCGCCGCAATCAGATTGAGCGAAACCCGCGCAACGACTCGGAGCTGTCCTACACATGCATACGTAACGCACTTGTAGACTCTGATAACGTCAAAAAAAGAGTATTTAGGGTGTGGCAGAACAGAGCACTTACAGTAGAACGGGACGGAGCATGGATGAAAGTAGCCCCGCGCGCGGGGGTTGGGGATGGCGTCGTCCGAAGCAGCAAGCGGCCCTCGGATCCGAACGCATCTCCCCGGGGCCCGTCCGGACCGACCCACGCCAACTCGACCGCGTATGTACCGCTGGTTACCGGTTCATTGTGCCCGCGCCACAATCAGATACTCTTTGTGGCTACTTAATTATCCGAGGGGAAGTCTGGTGCCGCGCCGGGAGGGAAAGAGAGGACCTGTGCGTGGCACGGACAAAAGTACATTGTAGATATTTACATAGTCCTTGGATGTACGAGGTGGCGACGGTCATAAAAGAGCCAACCCTCGGGTGCGTGTATAGGTAGCGGCGGAGAATAACGGTAAGAGAAAAAACAAGAGAAGAAAGCCATGTGGGCGAAAGCACGAAGTTCGGGAATAAGGCGATTTTGTGTCCGAGGCGAGGTCTCGACGGGTGGGCGGGCCCTCCCGGAGCGAGCCGATGAGTGTCGAACAAAAAGGCCACATCATCGATCCCTTGGCTATAATTTGGCGTGGCGGGCGGGTAAAAAGTTCTGGTTCTTCGAACCAGTTGAAAAGAGGATGGACAGGAGGCAGCACGCAAGAGAGGGATGAACAATGTGCCGCCTCATTCGTTCGCCCAAAGACGGTTTTTAGATTTTCCCATCCAGATAGAGATTATATCATCTTCACTGAATCGGCCAAGTACAGTACAGACTGTATGTACGGACCGCAACGAGGGGCGGCGTCGCGTGGTGCACCACGTAACGGACGGCCAGAGGGCTCGAGAAAACAAAAACAAGTCCGTTCCCGCTCTACCGATGCGAAAAACAAGAACGGAAACAGATCTAGAGCGGGACGCAAACAGTCACGTTTAGAGGACGAGCATTGGCCGGCGCCTTGCGCATGCTGACGCTCGCCCTGCCTGCCCATCCCGCGTCCGCGTGCCACTGTCATCGGGCAGCACTCACGAGACATCGACAAGCACCGCGTGGCTTATCCACGGTGCTTCGTGCTCAGTCTGCGCGCGTGCCCGGCGACGTGGGGCTGAAGCGCGTTCGTCGTGCGGAGTAGGAAGCAGCACTCGAACGCGGGCGTTGCGCGTCGCGGCGCCGAGGCGCAGGAGGACGGGGCGCGGGTCCGCGCCCGCAGAGAACGACGACAAAAAGTGGGCGATGCCAAGCGAGGCGTTGGTCGTCTGTGCACGCAGAAGCTGCCGCGCGAGCAAGAGAGGAGAGAGATGTTCGAGTGCAGTGGTATGCGTCAGCGCGAGGCGCACGACGGGGCGCAGATCGAGGGGTGTGGGTGTGCTGACTCGTTAACAGTCTTGACCCTTCAGGGATATTACCGTCGGCTGGCCCGGCTGGGCCGTGGGCGTAGGCAAACGCTTGGATGGCGTCGTTGGTCGTGGACAGCGTCAAGAGCTGGGTCGCGTTGGGAGACCCAGCTACCTTGCCGCTCTCTCCTTCCAGGACGACGGCTTGTCCCGCGATGGACCGTCGGATTCGAATTGATTAACCGCCCGCGCCAGGCTGAGTTTTTATGCGTGCGGTTAGGCTCACCTTGACGGTGATAAGCTATTCGTCAACTTGAGGGTGAACGCGTCAAAGTCGACGCGGATAGGTCGTCTACCTCTAACGCGGACAGGTTGTCTGCCTCTAACGCGAACTCTGACACGTCGATGGTGATGCTGGGAGGTGCCACACGCCGTCTGTAGGGGACGGAAAGGTGACATGGACAACGAAAAAAAAGGTTCTCCTTCTGCTTCGGCGGGATCCACCTGGACGGCGTCTGGGGTTGTGTTGCACGATCATCACGCTCTATTGCAGCCCAAGTGTGTGGATGGACGGGCGGATGACGCCCCAAAATCGCCAAGCCGTGAATCCTCCCGCTTGACGAGGCAGACACTCGCACTAGAGAGGGCCTCCTTGTTGCGATAGTGGAACAGAAACGCTAACCTTCAGGTCTTTCAAGTCCGGCGATTCACGCACTCGCGCGATACCAGAGGATGAGGAGGCTCTTGCGAGCACGAATAGACCCCTTTCGTCAATGGGGACACCGAACTCTGCGTATTCCCACGGCAGAAAGGCGGTTCCTGGTATAGATAGAGGGTGGCATGCGGTTCGCCCCCTGGTTTTATACTTACACACCATAATTTTGTCGGGAGGGGTGAGAGCCAATAGCCTAGCACCTGACTGTTGAGGAGACAGAGTTTTGCCTCGGTCTATCTGCATGGCGAGGGAACCATAGCAAATGACACACGGCAAACAATACATGGAACGTGTAGAAAACCGCTTCAGTGGTTAGGAAGCAGTTCAGGATAGCCAAGACGAGGATAGCGAATAGAAACATTGTAGTGAAGTCGCATTGAGCCGAGCCGAGCCTCGGGGAAGGGAATTGTCGTCCATGCCACCGTAGATTGGGTAAGCTGGTCGTCGTAGTCGCGAGTCGTCTGGGACCGGTGCTCGCTCGTGGGTAGCGGGGTTTCGCTCGTACCGACGTCCATGAGAAGCGAAGCAAAATGTGTGGGAAGACCTCACGACACATTGAGTTAAGAGGCCCCGCTGTGCCGAGAAAGAATATCAGGTCGCGCCAATACTGTATGAGCGTTGATGACGTTGTTCTTTGATATTGTGGCACACAGGTACCAGTAGATGGGTCTCGATTGTGGCACCCTAATTGGTGGTGGCCAGCCCGTTATGCCACGGAGGAGGGTCAAGAAAGGTCGGATGAAATTGCATGCAAATGGACGGCGAGCCTCCATCACGAAAGATCCGACCGAATGAGAAGTGCGACGCTTTGTCGTGAACATTCACCCAGTGGATGAGTCGGCATATAGACACTCCGGAAAATGTGTTGGTCAAGAGGCGCGGTCTTCGGCGCTTCAGCCTAGATCCGAAGCAGCACACTGCAGCAGACGATAACCCACGGTGGCGCCGTGGAGGTGGTCCCTTTCCGCAAAGAATGGTGCACTGTACATGAGCTCATGGCTATAGCGATAGACGCGACGAACATGGTCACCTTTCCCCGCGGGGAAGACTCCGAGTCGAGATGAATGGAGGGTGTGGGAAAGGCCGAAGGCGGTAGTTGCCTTGCCTGGGCTGGAATGGAACCATGGGCGGCTCAGCGCTCAAGTCTTCTGGGCGATATCCAGGCACGTCTGAGTCTGGTCGGCACCTGGCCCTGTACTGGCCCCGTATCACATGGACTCAAAGTCCAGACGAGCTACGGATGGACGCACCGAAGCAGTGTCCTGTCCTGGGACTCCTGGCGGTAGCAGGGGGGTGGGTTGGGTGCCAATTTGTATACCGAGAGTGGGTATTTCATGAGTTGAACGTTGAACAGGTAAACATTTAACCTTCGAGTTGACTAGCCCTAAATGCCCTACGTTTCGGTCGCAACTCACGTCCAGGTTGGTGATCCCCAAGGCCTGAGGTCGCCAGTCCTTATTCCGCTCGATGCTCTCGCGCGCTCCCAATTACATCCGGACGACCCCCTCACAAAGAGGCTTTCGTGTTTTCTACTCCCACAGTCTAAATACGACCTTCAAAAGTTTCAGCGCCGCCTTCATACGCCTGCTCGTGCCCCTTCTCCAACCCACAGACCTCTAAGGTCGTCTCTCAAATGCTCTCGCAGTCGCAGAGTCGTTTCTGAGCCAGCCACCCCGCACACATCTTCTCCGAGCAACTCCCCTCCGCCAAGCCCGAAGAGTGTCCGTTTCAAGGACAAGGACGGCGAGCTAGAATCCGTCTGTCTCTTCCGCGCCAGAGGACGACCCTCCTCCATCTCCCATCCCCGCTCCCACTCCGACACCGAAACAGAGACGGACACGGACAGTGGGATCGCCGCACTGCGCCGCGCCGGCGGCGGAAATGGCGGGACGATGTTCACGATAGCAGACATATCGCCGATCCCCTCACCGGACACCCCGCCAGAGTCGAACGTGCACTTCGAGTCCATCGCCCTCCTCCCCGCCCGGCCCCCTATCCTCCGCGGCATCGTGCGCGTGCGCAACATCTCCTTTGAGAAGTGCGTCTTCGCACGCTTCACCACCGACGGATGGACGACCGCCTCTGAGGCCTCCGCGCGCTACGCCGGCCCCGCGGCCGGCGCGGACGCTGGCGACTGGGACGTGTTCACCTTCACCATCCCGCTCGAGGCGCCGTCGCCCCGCACGCTTCTCCTCGCGGTGCGCTACACCGTGCCCGGCGCCGGCGAGTGGTGGGATAATAACGGCGGTGCCGACTTCCGCATCGTGCTCGCGCCAAAGTCGCCGCCGCGCCCTGCGCCCGTCCCTGGTGCCATCCCGGGCTTCGGCGTGGGTGGCGTGAACCCCACAGCGCGCCCGCGCCGTGCGCTGTTCGGCGCGTGCCGCACAAACGTGGCGCCCGCTAGGGCATACACGTACCCGATGTTCGCACAGTGCTCGGTGCCTGTACCGTCGGCGACGAGCCAGTTGGTACGCACCCCATAATGCGTGGGTCTTTGCTGTAGGTCCCGGTGGGGTGTGTGGGTGGGGTGGGGTTTCCTAGAAGCCGAAGTGTATGACTTGCATGACGGAGCAGACACAGCACAGCAAAAGAACACTGTATTGTATTATCCTCTTTCCGCGCCCGCCCACGTGAGGAATGGAAAAACGACTACGTTACTGTAGATTGTGTGTATGTAATACTACGATGGTGTGATACTTCATGTAATGTGTACAGTAATTGTACGGATCTTTTGTTTTTGTACCTCAAACACCCCGTACGTCATGGCACCGCACCAGTCATGGCTCGGAGTTTTTGTTATTTGGTCTTGCCTAGAAGACGGTCAGTCCTCCCAGCGTGCCTGCGTGGGTGGACAATATAACAAGGTGCGCCGTACCCACAGGCGCTGTTTCCCATTCCCGTGTCGACTTGTTTGGTTGGGCAGCCACAGGGTGTCCTGAACCTGTCATCGGCGATGGCGGCACCGGCAAAGCAGCTTGGAATCTCCGCTCCGATTCTATGCTCGTCGGTAATTCCGCCTGAGCGGTGCCTTGTTCACGGAGATTCAACATGAGACGCGATACGAGAGTGATGGAGAGCCTGTGCATCTGTGATCATCAGATGTATACAAATACAAGTCATCAAAAGACGAACACGTTCGTAATAGACGTGGTGGAATTTTTGAGAAGCGGCTGAAGAGACAATAGCGTGTGAGAATTGTGTCCCAACCAAGTTAGGAAGTGGTTAGCCAAACAACTAACCGGAGCAAACTGCGAAGGAGTTTCGTTGATCACCGGAAAAGCAGTTAGACAGCATGTGGGCGTACCAGAAGTATCGAGATGTTTGTAAGGTTCACGATGAACAATGCCCTGTTTGGAAACTGTCAGCATCTTCTCCTTGACATCGGGAAGCCACTTCGTACGAGTAGTACATAGTCCCTGCGTAAGATAGTTAGTCCCAGTAAACCGGATAGCATCGACCATGACACACCGTCACGAACAATCACATCGAGGAGTCGTATGCCCCTGCCCATCGTAAAGGCCTTGTACAGCGTGAGGGAGAATATCACGCTGTCGAACACGAGCAAGCCCAACCATGCCACGGCAGCATCTGCTCCATTAGGTTACTACTACCCCATGAATAGGTCCGAAGGCGACAAACTTACATTGACCACTGTCACAAAATCATAAAGATCGTCTCGAAACCGGATTACATGCGGGGATCTGCACTTACCCTTCTCTTGGCATATACTGGTTGCATCCTGAAACGCCGGAGAGGACTTGTATCGTTTCAACCTTGGCGCGACGACTTCCGATCATTGCCCACTATTGTTGCGAAAAAAACCAACCAGCAAAAAAATAACAGAAAAATCGACAGTGACGTTAGGTGGTACGCAGATCACACGCACACCCCGGGTGGGGGGTCCCGGGGAGGGAGGAAACGCACAAATGCAACGAGAATCGACGCGATTCCGAACGAGAAGAGGATTCCAAAGACGCGGCGACTTCGACCGTACAGCGCGTAGACGCGGATCAGGCAGAGGACTTCGTGGGGAGTGAAAGAAAGTAGATCACGGATCAGAGACGGGGGTAACGCGCAATGATGATGGATTGGAGGACGTACAACCAGCAAGTGACTGCATGAACAATCCGAAGACCTCGTGGTATAGATGTAAGCCCTGACAGCTGCACGGGAGCGGGTTGATAAGCATTTTGTTCATCGAGCCGCGCACGAGCGCGCGCGTCACGATAACTTACAACTGCAGTCGGTCGGGGTTCAGCAGCTGCGCTACGAGATAAACGGGACAGACGCACTGGAAGGTCGTCTCGCCGAAGCATATACGACACGGCAAGCGGAATGTGCCCGAACACGGCGAGGTAGCGATTGAGAAGACACGCCACCGTTAACCAACCTTGCTTGCCGGGAGACCACAGGAACTGGATTTCCAACGGTAGGGTGAGCAGATAGTCGTAATAAAGTATTGCTAGAGAAAGATCGAAGCGAAATGCCGGGTTTGCTTTGCATGTTCGGGATAAACTAACGGCGTGCTCACCTAGGGGTGGGAGATTGGTGATGGAATTGAGATATCTAAGACAAGCGAGCGTAGGTCGAGTCAGTATATTCTTGGAAGGAGCGGAATGGCTTACACATATTCTGCGGCGTGTGGACCAAGGTTGATGCCCGCCAGGGACATGGTAAGCCCAGATAGAGAGCGCAGTGAGCACCAGGTTTACGCCTTCCTCAATCGAAGCAAGGTCGCAAGACTGGGCATATATATTCCAGATACGCGCCAAACCAAGGACCGGTCAATCACGGATCGACATGATTCACATCCTATGTAGACGACGACGAAGTTCGTCGGATGCTCCTACGACGTCTAACTTAACTCAAGCAGGAACAGTAAGTCTGATGGGCGCATCTTGCACGCGACATAAAGGCGGATGTGGTGACTACCAAAAGGCAGATGCGCATGATGGGATCACCCGCCTGAGGATCTCTGCGCCATTCATTAGCTCGTGATGTCTTGGGGAAATTAGAAAGTGCGCAGCCATCAGGGTACATCGAAAAGAACGTTGTCAGAAGCCATTGAATGTGCCGTAAGAGTAGCACCGCATTAACCATGGATCATGACATTGACATTCACGGTTACAGTGCTGTGCCATGATCAACTTTGAGTTGAATGACAGGATATTCCGCGTCACGTGGACCCATAATTGCCACATTTGGTAGTAGAATACTTTAAATTCATGTCAGTTAAGGTGTTATCCTAGGAAGGCTGGTTCACAGCATCGGCGACCGTGGGCGTATTTAACTCGGAGGCTACATTGTTCTGACCAGCTTAGATTTGTGTGACCGGCATAGAAACATTCCGGGGGAGAGTTGCACGGCACAATCAGCCTGGCTAGAGGTCCGCTCTGCTACCATCATGATCATGGCGCATGACGTGCACTAGCACGTTACAAAGCCCTGGCGGAGTGGAAGGTTGATGACACCTGTTTTTTGAGTGGATAATCTGTTTCGTCTTGACTTTTCGGTTAGTGTCTGACTGCTGGTTTGTCGCGGACAAACGCTGCGTGTTTGCGTTCGGCCATAGTAGCTCCTCATGATGAGACCAGTATGGCATGTATACACACTATGAACGCGATTTTGGATGATTTTCACCCCATGAAAATAGGATGATTATAATTCTAAATTGGCCAAAAGTTTCCTAAGTTTCCTAACTGGTCTCCTAATTGGAAATTTAGGATCAGCTATTAACACGACTACGGTAGGCTGATTTGCCAAAATCAGTACCAATTTGGGTGAAAATCATCCAAAATCGCATTCATTGTGACACAGTGTATACACTCTCTACACGCTCGAGCTTGCACATACCGACTATGATCTCGGCATCTAGACGATTCCATTCTCTGCACAAGCGAGCCTAGAGTGAACCTCGTCCCCTGTGTGTCGAGAAATGGAAGGGCTGGAACCCCTCGAGCATCCTAGACCGTGATCGTGGCGCTCGTCTCGCCTACCAGACCTTGTTGATGAGCGCCGAGTCAGCGCCGAGTCCGACCATGCCGACGAGCAGACCATCGACAGGCGCTCCATTCTCTCGAAAATCGATTGCAACCGTCCGTTGGGAAGGACGGAAACAGCCGTGTGGTCAGCAACATAACATCGCGCCACGGCCCGAATAGCGTCACCAGGCTTTGCGCCTGATGTCATCATACGCACTCGTGACCGACTTGGTTGATCCCCCACCGGAGTTCGGGAAATGCGACTGTCAGTCGGGGCGCAGTTTTCGTTATCTCGACCCGACCTGCGATCGATGCGCATGATTTTGGTGGCACAATGGAGAGCGGCCTAGAAGTCTGGAACTTTCATGCACGTGCGGCCCCAAGTAAGGAACTCCTCATTCCTGTTCTCTGCTGTACCGTATAAATGCTCCGCGGATATACGATCACCCTCATCACCAACAGCCCCTTTTCTCGCTTGTAATAATGTCCCCACAAATCCCAAAGACCCAGAAGGCCGCCGTCGTCGTGTCGCACGACGCGCCCATACAGGTCAGGCATGACTATCCGGTCAAGCAGCCCGAGGAGCTCGCTCCGGGAGAGTGTCTCGTCAAGTTGCATTGCACTGGCGTGTGCCACACGGACCTGCATGCCCGCAAGGGTGACTGGCCGCTCCCGTCCAAAATCCCGCTCGTCGGCGGGCACGAAGGGGTTGGCGACATCGTAGCCATCGGCGCACATACCGTCGACTCTCCCGTCAAACTCGGTGACCGTGTTGGCATCAAGTGGCTCGCAGACTCGTGCTTACAGTGCGAGCAGTGTCGTAAAGGCCTCGAACAATGTCCGTACTACCCTCTGTTGTCCGACTGCCCCTTCCGAACTCCGAGTCGATGCTAAAATGACAACCCGACGGATTTGCAGGCTGCGCCAAGTCCAAGTTCAGTGGGTACACTGTGGATGGAACTTTCTCGGAATATGTCGTACGGCCTCTTCCTCGTCGCTTCTGCTCCCGATGCAGCGCGTTGAAGGAGAAAACAGCTCTCTTATGTTAACCACGTGACACCTATTCCCGAAAATATCAGCAGCCAGGAAGCAGCTTCTTTCCTCTGCGCGGTGGGTATTTTTTCCTTTCGAATGGGGCCAAAATCTGACAACTGCATCCTCAGGGTGTAACCGTGTATCGTGCACTAAAATATAGCAACACGAAGCCAGGAGACTGGGTCGTTCTTCCCGGCGCAGGCGGAGGCCTCGGACATCTCGGTTCGTTGTCCTTCCAACCGTGGCCACCCTATCTCATGCAATTAATGCCGCTTTAGCTGTCCAGTATGCCGCGAATGCTTTCGGACTCCGAGTTGTAGCTGTCGGTACGTCACCCGGTATTGTCGTTTCGTTTGTTTTTCTCATCGTAACATCTTCCAGACACCGGCGCAGAAAAGAAAGAGCTGTGCCTGAGGCTTGGCGCGGAGAAATGGATCGACTTCCGTGAGACTAAGGACCTCGTAAAAGACATTCGGGCTGCGGCAGGTGGAGAGGGCCCACATGCCGCGCTCGTTGCAGCAGCCACCGTAAGTCCTTGATTCATAGAAGCGTGCCACAGATGCGAATGACCGGAAACGTCCAGAGCGCTGCTTATGAGCAGGCAATCGACTACCTCCGTCCCGGCGGGTCGCTCATGGTCGTCGGCCTCCCCGCAAAAGCCCAGATTGGCGCGCCCATCTTCTGGACGGTGGCCAAGGGTATTAGCATCTTAGGGTCCTTCGTTGGGTGCGCACCATCTCCTTTTTTGCGCACCGTCCAGTGTGACCCCGGAAGGGGCTGACCGTAATCGTTATATCTCAGGAACCGACAAGATGCGTACGAAGCACTAGACATCGCCGCTCGGGGCAAGGTGAAGTGCCACCTCGCGATCCAGCCGTTGTCGACATTGTCAGAGTACGTTTTTATTTCCGTCCTTGGGAGTCGGCTGGTCGTTGATCGCTATTGCCTCTTTCAGTGTGTACGAAGGGATGGAGCAGGGTAAGATCGTCGGACGCGTTGTGCTGAACATGCAGTGAGGGGGTGGTCTCGCAGCCACGCGAGGATAGCCTATTTGTGAAGAAGAGCCCCCAATATTGTACTTTCACGACAGACTAGTTTCCAAAGAATTCGAATTGAAATCAGCCACGCAGATGACGACTGTCATGCGGCTTACTGCCTAAAACGGATGTCTAACGCCGGTCAATGCCGGTCCGGGACAGAGCCCAGAGAGCGCTCCATGTGACCATGTCCACAATGACGCTTCTCCTGGACCAAATACTTGTCATGGCGCATCAGATGCTGCTCTTGTCATCCTTCCGGGTTGCGAGTTCGTGGGGCCGACGCAGAGTGATCACAGCCAAGGGGTGCTCTAAACAACAAGAAGCATACGGCCATATTCCACGCGCGCGCCATGTACTAGTACACCTTTCGGAATTATCTTGCGTACGCGCTCTACGTGCCGCTCTATATCGCGGGACCAATACTCACCTTCAAGGCTTCAAACCATTCATGTTGCAATCCGCACAGCGATCTCCGTTCATTGATTTTGCTCAAGGCGTTTTGATCTAGCTCTCACGGCCAAAGGATATCGCACTGTGGGTAATGTCACGATACGCAGTCCCGTTTCTCATAGTACTGCTCACGAAGGAAACGCTCATTCACATCATGCACGTTGTCGCAATCAAGGACGTGCACGCACGTGTGAAGCAACATGACTCCTGCCCAGACTTCAAAGTTCCATGATCGGCTTTTGAAACCTCATTTTCGTCTGGCTCGAGGAGGCTTGCGTTATATTTCACAGATTTCATGACTGCCTTGCCTACACTGAAAGTATAACCCTACCAATCTATGGCTTTCCTTGGCTTGCAGGCCGACGTCAGCCCAAGATGTCGAAAGCCGTAGGTGAGTGCTCAGCGCTCAGTCCTCATAATTTCCAGGCCTAAATACAGTACAGTACAGTACAGACCTGACGTAATTCAATCTAAGTAACTTATAGTAATGGGTACACAATACGACCAATAGCCGTAAAGTTGATTGGGCGGCTTGTGCGCTGTAATTAGTATCTAGCCAGATTCATTCTGTTTCTCCAAGTCCACATTTTATCGGCTCGCCATTATATTTGATAGGCTAATAATGGCATCGACGAGAGCCTTACCCGGGCGAAGTCGATTCGGGAAAAATTCGCTCGCCAGCATGCCATTCCGAGTGAACGCATCAACCAAAGGTGTGCCCCACATCAGGGACCACAACGTAGTCCACAGCCAGCCCCAAAATCCTTGTACGCTCGTGCCCGTTGTCGTCTTGAACGCATCCTCCATCGTGGCGCCAAGGCCCATGAGAAGGAAGAAGGAAGAAGCCCCCAATACTGAGCTCCGGCCTGTACCCGAGCCCCCAGGCGGCGACGTGGTGGACAATTGCAGATACGGCGAATCCGCCCATTAGCGCGCCGGGCCGTCCTAGGAGCGCGCCGCCGGGACGCGCACCAAAGACGATGATGAGGTGGCGGAGTAGCTGGTGCCAGCGGAAGCTCCATAACTCGTGGATAGAGGTCGACACCCACGGGGGGTGCGAAACGAGTGGCCAGAGTGAGGCGGGTTGGCGGAAGACGATTCGCCCGATCAACGCCGCGATACGATACAGTGTTCCTATAAGCGAGTATACCCATACCCCGCCACAGATGACGGCGAAAGCCGCCGACGCGTGGCGGGGGAAAAAGCCGAGGTTTGGGTTGAAGAGAGATCCACCGCTGGGGTTGCTGCTGAGAGTGGGGCAGACAAGCTGTATGAGATACTGTGCAGCGTCAAACGTGGTGATGTTGAAAAGCAAGGAGGCGAAAACGGAGGGGATAGACTCGGAAGGGGGCGCCGTGCTCCATCGGGTGAGTGATTTTGGTGACCACGACCATCCGATTCCTCGCAGATTGCCAAAAAGATCGAATGCGTCCAGGAGGACGCTTGAAATGGACAAACGCCTTTCGATGGGGGCAGTTTGATCCATTGTGAGCTCGTACTTCTTTAGTGGCTCCTTGATCATGAACGTCCATTCGAACGACCTCAATACCAGGAAGAATACTCCTGCCTACGCCTGTATTTCAGCAAATGTGCTCACGGGAGTATCGTGGTGAACAGAAACCGCACCACGAACAGGTAATTCCAGAAAATGACACGGTCGGCACTTTGGAGTCCGAGCGATTGTGCCAACCATGCTGAGAAATCTACGTCCGTGACACACCTCCAAGCCTGCCATAGAAAGACGGGTTGTAGCAAAAGCCTGAAGAGGAAGGTATTCGGGAGGATGGCAAGCACCGCCAGTGCATAGTAGGTCAGGAATAGGGGAAAAACGGCTGTAAGCGAGGACTGACGAAGAGAGAGGTCGGGAAGGAGATCAACCATTTCGGAGAACGGTGGGACCACCAGACAATGGAGAAATGTCACCAAGGGTAAATATAGTAGTACACCCAAGTTGACTTCAGGCCACAGTGGACTCCTCGGCCCTGGAACGAATTCGGGACCCATCAGGCAGTGGACGCGAGAAACGTCCATGGGAGCAAGTGTCACGGGTGAAATCGGATTCGTTGAGACTGGAAGGCCTTACACTAGTCTTACTGTTCTGTAGAGCCTAAAACGGACGCCAATTATGGTCCGGGACTGAGACGAGAGAGCGGCCTTGCATGGCAGTTGCAGGGCTCACTGGCACGGCAAGCGTCTCCTAGTCCAGGCCTGTGTCCTAATCTCCGATCTTTCGAGCCGCAAGGCCTAGGCTCAGGGATTTACAGGATTCACCTGTTGCACGGACCACATGCCATCCTAGAAATTGGGTCAAGACTCAAGTTGATCTGCCACAGGTTTTCAAAGACTGGCTGCCGGTCAGTCACAACTTTGAGTATGGCTAAAGAGTGGCTAAAGCACCAAGAGACGGGCCGAATAGCCGGCCCTTAGACTTGATCTAGATCTAAATTATTAAATGACCTTGTAAAATTGAATGTCATTCTGCTTCGGTTTGTTCGGTTTGCTTCGGAATGATTCAATTACGATTCGAGCATTTTCAACGAGAAGATCCATGTGAGTGAGTGAATCAAATTGGATATAACTCCATTCCCTGAATGCGATCGAATTATTTCAACCCGTGCAGAACAAACTACAGGAAATGGTGACTGCCAGTGATCATGTTAATTGCCAGGTAGACAACGTACGTACTTGATATAGTCTCTGCATTGAAACGAAGGACGTTACCCAGTGCAACATTCTCTGCGAACCGGACATCTGCCTACTGTATCGCACACACGGATGATACTGCAGATACTGTACCGTGACTGTAAAAGACAACACGAGCTCGCGGAACCAAGCGCGAATGCAGGATGTCATCACGTGGTCATTGTGGGACACTTTGAGTTCACGTGAACGTCCTTCCATGTTCTCATAGTGCTGTACACTCATGATCAGGTCCGAGTCGTTACGCGCTTTTTGTCTGCATAGAGCCCGTTGCGGTGCCCTACATGAAGCATTCGCTCTTGGGGAGAAGGACACATAGGGACCCTTCATTCAACACGACGTCATTGTGACATTTACCGGCATGGAAAACGGGTTCTGAGTTCGGAGGGGGGCTCGCAATCGCAGAGCTTGGAGTGGATCGGTCCAGGGTCCAGATTACAAGCTCCCGCATAGCTCCGCAGCATCCCCTCAGTTCGTAAAGTTCGTAACCTTCACCGCGATACCGTACCAGTGGATCTGCCCCTTGCAACTGGCAACGGATTACGTCCGACTTGGAACTATGGACGTTGTACGGGCCAAGCTGACAGATCAGAGATGGAGAGGCAGGAGCTGGTTGAGCTGATCACGGCTGCTGGTGATCCCCGAGTCCTTTCTCACTTTAACCTGACAAAGTAACTTACTGCGCGAAGCGCAAAACCCTTAGAGCCGACGCTGCCAGTACTTTCAGATTTGGTCACTCATGTCGTGCACGGATTACTAGCCAGACCAGGCTGGTGGAACTCGGGACGGTGGACAGACCGCTTCCCCACTGTAGGGTGTCGTTGGCGCTCGCCTAACGCCATTCGAGAATGCGAGACTGTGTGCCATCAGAAGAGATAACATTTTGGCAGGAAGCCTGTTGAGTCCATAATTTTCATGATATTACGTGTGAGAAGTCTCCGGAATCTATACAGCAAGCGATCAATCGATCAACGTCAGCTCTATTCCTGTCAATTGGGCCTAAATTGGCAACCAACCAAGCGGTAGCCTGTAGCAGCCTATCATAGCAGGCACGCATCCGTCCATCAAAGTACTGTGTTGTGGGCAACACAGTGGCTCGTCTCCTTTCGGCAAGCAAAACGGTACTCTCGAACTGATCAGCGAGAACTCGTTCGCCGCGCCATCGCTTCCTTGTGAGCATCTTCTGGTCTTTTCTACGAAGGATCCGAAGGGGCGTCATCTGATTCAGTTGGGTCTGAGTCAGCAGGAATGGAGGGTATGACAATGCATTGCGCCTGGAAGTCAAAAGTGAGTGAGCGCAGCAACGTGCATGCAATATGCTCACTAACGAATTTGAGTGAAATTCGCCAAGGGTCAGGTCGGCTCGGTCAGTAAGACTCTTGCCGGCAAAATTTTGACCAGTACTGGGGAACAAATAGGCTCTGATGTACTCCGCCAAACCGGACATTTGACCGTGCGGACTCATTCAGTTGATTCAGAGGACTGACACTTTCTGATCCTTGACTGACATACTTCTGCTCTTCTCCATCGACCGGGCGGCCGTCTCTTCCGTCAGCTGAGCAGAAGTCACAGACACGAGGGCCGGATAATCACCGCGCAGTTTCAGCAAAAAGTAAAGGTTGGGCAGTCGCTCCTGGCTGTCGTTCATTCGGCGGCGCAGAAGCCTTCCAAGTCGCGGTCGCCGTCAACCATAGTAGTGTCATGGGACCAGTTGACTCGGGACCAGAGATATGCCAATGGCTCGGACTCCGGACCTTGATTTTGAATCAGCAAACTTTGAGTCACTCAAAGAAATTGTAACGATTGCTCCAGCAGGGCGGATTCTTGGGCAGACCAGCCTATGGGTTGAAGTTCGTGACATGTTTCCCACTTGACCCAAGAGCGTCTGCTCTCACAATACTCTACTACTGTATGTGAAATCTCGCTCTACATAGACAGGTTGATAAGATAAAACCTTGAATGAAAACCGAGGAACCAAGGAACTACAGTAGCTTTTTTTTTACTGTGCTGTGCTTGGTACTGTGTAAAATTATTCTGTATCCTGTAAAAGATACTGTAATTATTCCCAATTTTATTCACTAGGTTCTACAGGAATATATTAATCACCGTTGTTGACTCCCGCCACTAACTCTATCCCCCTTGGTCTCCATGCGAAACGCGATGATGGCGGCTTAGGCACTGTTGTTGTTTTGAGTGCTCAACCAGAAGCATACATACGCATAGTGCGAGCACGCTTCGTATGACTCGGAGGAAGTCTAGAACATGTAGCCGAGGTCTGCGATAGAGTGAGATCAGGTACGTTTGCCTTTCCTGCAGTTTGGTCTTGGAAAACAATGGCGAGAATTGCTTTCGGGTAGAGCTCGATTGCGTAAAGTGCAAGTAGAATGGAAGAAGAATTCACGACCACGAGTCGCGGGACTGAGGACAAAAGGAGCCAATCCACTTCTCTGTTTGTACATGTCAAGTTTTCCGGCCATCATGGAATTAATCGAGGGTTTCTAGACCATCGTAACTTATGCTGACATTAAGATGACAAGTCCTGGGGCCCAACGATTAGACGACTCTTACCAAAACAGGGAGGTGGGACTTTTGATGTTTTCCCAAAAATGACACTCAACGTTACGTGTAGGGACAGGCCTGTCATACCAGGGGTAAAATACCTGGATTCTTCCTTGAGCGAATATGTCTCGGGAATCATCACCGCGCCGGCTTGTATTTCATCACTGTTATCTATAAATTTTCGTCGTACTGGCGTGGTGTCTCATTGGAACCCGCACTCCAATGCCCCCCAAGAGGTCCCGAGGTACTCCTGACGAAGAAACACCTCTTCTGCACGATGGAAATGCACCACGAAAGGAAACGCCTCTTCCCATGACCCAGATCGTCGTCTTGCTCTTGTTACAGCTCTCTGAGCCCATCACGTCTCTCTCGATTAACCCCTACATAAACCAGGTACGCCCTTCAATCCCCATTACATAAGTTGTCAGTAACGTCCGCCTCAGCTCATCAGTGAGCTCCCAGTCGTTGGTGGTGACGAAAGAAAGGTCGGATACTACGCAGGGCTAATAGTATGTCTCGTCTGTTCTCCACTCTTCCGTAGCGCGCCGACAGTATCCATAGGTGTCCTTGTATTTTGCTGCGGAGGCAGTTACTGTGCTTCAATGGAGCCGTCTTTCCGACTACGTAGGTCGCAAGCCTGTACTCTTATGCGGCCTTCTAGGCACCATCATCGCCAGTGTCCTGTTTGGCCTTTCCCGTTCTTTCTCGGCGCTTGTATTGAGGTATGTCGTCGGATCTTGGGGAATCGTTCACTCTAACTGGGTTAGCCTAGCCGTTGTTTGCATGGTATGCTTAATGGGAACATTGGTGTCATGAAGAGTATGCTGGCGGAGCTCACTGATGAAACGAACATGGCACGAGGATTTTCATTAATACCAGTAACTTGGGCTGTCGGTGGCACCATAGGGTTTGGTATATCGCTTCTTTCCTTTGCTCTTTGGCTAACATCCGGACCTATAGGCCCTTCATTGGGGGTGTGCTGTCGCGGCCACAAGATCGTTGGCCAAATGTGTTCTCGCATCCATTCTGGGGCGAATACCCATATTTCCTGCCATGTCTCGCCACCGCGGCATATGCTCTCCTATCGTTTTCTCTGGCTGCGATTTTCTTGAAGGAGGTTGGCTCTCTGCTCTTTCAGGAAGCTCTCTGCTCACGCGCTCGCCTAGACTGTGAATACTGACCCCGTCATGAGGCCCAACACCGAGGTCAGCCCGGATCTTCTCCGAGTAGGGGCAGGAGAAATATTGGATGGACCTGTGAGGGACACAGAGAAGCCGCTACCATTGCGCGCTCTGCTCACACGACCTGTCGTGGTATCGGTTGCGAATTACGGCGTGATTGGGCTGCTCGAGATAACAGCTGGAGCTCTTATTCCACTCATCTGGTCGACATCGGTTGAGTTTGGCGGGCTCGGCATGACCCCTGCGTCTATTGGTTTGTGGATGGCAGGATATGGGTTCATGAACGGCATCTTTCAATTCGTCGCCTTCCCGCGCATCGTTGGGCGCATTGGCCCGCGGCGCATCTTTATCGCCAGCATCCTCTGTTTTGTCCCAGTCTACATCATGTTCCCCTTCGAGAACCTAGCGCTACGTCATTCCAGTCACGGCGCAAACGTGGTTTCAGGGCTGCTCATCATGCTGCAGCTCTCGGCGATATCTATCTCCGACATGGGATTCAGTAAGTTGCCCAGCACCTTACCTTTCATACGGTCACTGAAGTAATGCGGATCGACCAGGCGCGGTATTTATGTACATATCTTCAGCCACTCCCAACAAGCGGTCTCTCGGCGCTACGAATGGAGTCGCGCAGACGATGGTCTCGATTCAGCGCACGGTCGGACCAGTTGCTGCTGCGTCACTGTTTGCGTTCTCACTGGACAGAAACATCTTGGGCGGAAACTTTTCGTATGTCGTGCTGCTCGCCACTGTGTGTGTTGGGCTGGGCGTCGCTGTGCAGCTTCCGAAGAACACGTGGAAACATAAGTAAAATTTACGAAAAAGGGCAGGTCGAGTTCGATGCTCACTGACCTTGTACGATCTTAAACATGCTCATATTATATAGAGGACAAACACATTATTCTTTCACGTTCATCCTTCCTCCGATTTCCTTGCCGATTTCCGTTGTTGTTTGGCCGCGGTTGTGCACACGTGCTCGAGGCACGTGGGGCACGGTCATGTCCTGATCATTTTACGATGCAACTGGTGGCAATCGTCATCGTATTACGATTTTACAGTAAGTGAGTCATCTAGGATTCGGTCCTTGATCTGGTCTTGCCAAAGCCAGGCGACATGTATATCCCCGGGCCGATAATACGGTCCGCGGTGACCGGGAGGTTCTGGACCCCTCCCAACGAGTCGACGTTCATCGTTTTCAAAAGTGCTGCGCCATGATCACGGCAAGGTTTCCGTGATAGACCGCGCGCGCTTCCCGCGAGAATACCCACGGACACAGAGACTCCGCCGCGCTTGGCCCGTCCAAATCAATCGCCTGCCAGCGTCCACGAACATCGCATCTAAGACCGCGCGTCTTCTTCGGTCCAGGTCAACAGGTTTAAGGGGACTAGCCGTACTCCCGATGAGAGTCCTCGCTCATGTAGGGGGGCAAAGAGTATTGTGCAGAACCGTATGCTCTGTTGAGCTCCAGCTGGTGACAGGGGACTCACTCGGACGCATCGGAATGCTACTGGTTATCAGGCAAAGCTGTCCAGTCTCGTCCTGCCCTGGCTATTGGAGATATCTCACCAGAAGCTCTGGTATGATGGAATCGGAACGCCAGCGCGGCACATTTTAACTGTATCCTGCAAACTCACTATTACAGACACTCGATGTCATACTTCGTACAGTATAAGTAATGATGTCACAATAGTTCACGGTATTAGCACAGAACGCTCCGATAAGAAGTATATATGAAGACGGCCCTAGAACTATGGCTATGAGTTTACGCCGAACTTACGAGGATTGATAGAGAAGCGAGTAACAGATGTCCTCATGTACGGCCCAAAGAAAAGGCCTTCGCACATTACAACGTCGCTCCATTCGATCCAGTGATGGCTTTAAGGAGTTTGGATTCCCATTGTAACATATATTTCTATGTTACGAGAGACAGTAAATGAGGGAATCCACGAGGACGTAAGGTTTTCACGATGCGAGCTGCGGACGGCCCCCACGCCGCTCAACTGTGCCGCGAGGTGATGACGTCATCTTACCTCAGTCTCCGTCTCTTCACAGCCCAGGCTGGTGATTGCCCAACCACATCTCCTAGTAGTCGATGCGCCCACAAACATGAGGCTGAGTCAAAGGCTACAATCGAACTGAACATGAGGCGTCCGAGATTCCTTAAAAATGCGTGTGTCTGCCAGCGCATTCTTTCGCTCAGGCTTGTTAACCCCCCATGAATTTGAATACACCATTCGTTCCGCCTGACCTCTTCCCTTCTCCGCCTACAGATACGGACACCTTGGGTATCACTGGTATGTGTCACTTTTGGTCCGACCGTTATCACGTCGACTGTTGTCCATTTCGGCCACCCCGTAGTCGATGCCCAAGCCACGACCGTGTGGCAAACGTCTGGTATCAGTGACATTAGTAGGTTTACATGCGTTATCGAAATGAGGCCGTGGAGCGGCGTCTAATATTGTTTTGAGACATTGCAGACCCGCATGCTGTGCCACACCGTGGCGACGTCGAGCAAGACTCGAGGCTGCAGGGCACATCTCAGATCCGAGTAAAGAATGCACCGACGTCTGTGGACTTGGCCGATGAAGTTAAAGGCATGTACCGTGTCCTGGACCTGATCAGCGAATCTGGGTCCAACGGCTATGGTAAGGGACGACCTTCGAGTTCTTGGAGGGACTGCCACTTCACTGGTTTCGAGATGTTAATCTGGCACCCCAGTTGATAAAGTAGTCATCGCGCAAGAGTCTCTCCAGCGCTTCATCAATGCGATGTCTCCAGGAGCTTACACGTCGATCACCAAAGTCGACTTCAAGACACTAGATCAACTTTCAATCAAGCCCGTAGGTATATACGGATGTAAAGACGAGATCGTGCGCCTGTTGCAATCTCTTGGCGCAGTTGATGAGGAGCTGTGTGTGATTTTTGTTTCCACTTATCTTGTGTGCTTAAATCATCTCGTAGGGCTCGCCTATTGCTCGCACCGAGCCACGTTGGTGGTCCCCAGCGGAAGCTCTCACCCGGTCTATACATTGTGATGGCCACCGACGCCGACCCAACAGATGAGCGTCACTACATCATCTACTGGCCCGAAGATCCGACCTGGAATGACTCGGCACCACCGTCCGTGTGCCGCAACAGAGTCACATTCATGCGGTGAAACCATTCTGATATCTCACTTCTCTCACCTTTAATAGTCTGTTGGATAGGTACCTCACGAAAATGTGCGACCAAGTGGTCGCGTTGTTGTCCTCTGATCACTCTGCATCAATAGTCTGGAATGACGAGGATGGTGACACCAACTCTGTAGATATAGATGCCGGCGATTCGGAAAGGCTATTTACTTTTGAGGTCGCAAAAACAAATGAACAAGAGGAGAGCGCGGTTTCACGTCCCGGATTTCAGGTGACGACGCTAACATTTAACCCCTTTTTTTGATCTCTGACACTTGGTAGATGAATTCGAGCATCATTGTCCCTTTCGAGGCCCCTCCTGATCTTTCTGTTGATCCTTCCCTCTTCGCTCCTCGGCTTCTGCCTGGGGAAACTGTACAAGGCCTTTTGACAGCCGTTTATATACCCCCTCAGGTTAGAACTGAAACGTGGAACAAATGCTCATATAGCCCAATGGCATTGTCACAGCTGCTGTAGGGATCTTAGCCTATCCCCCTTAACACCACGCACTCACACTCTTCACAGGAGGGACAACGCACTCGTTCTGTCAGAAGACCTTGATGAGGATGTGGTGCAACATTTGGTCGACGCGGCTCTAGGGGATCTCTTTCCCAAGAAATACGAAGAGTGGCTTGACATAAAGCAGTATATTCGCGATGTATTTTTGCGACAGCGGAGGGAGAAGGAAAGTGCCGTTACTCGTGACATTGCTGACACCGAGAACTCCTTGCAACATGCGCTTCGTGAGGAAGTCATAGACCACGTGATCAGCATCTTTCCGTATGTCCTCTTTCGGTCATACCTTGATCGAATGCAGAAGGTAGTTACCTGATACAGGTCGTTGGATCGTGATGGCCTCTCTTCCAGCGCAGGAAGGATGGAATGTACGGACCTTCGATGTGCGGCTTTCGCCCAGCGGTTCATCACACTGACACTCTTGCTAGATTCGGTGAAGCTTTCCGATATTCGGGCGCTGTACCCTGGGTTCGAGAGCACCTTTGAAAAACATGTCAAAGACGCCAGGTTCGACGGTGTACCGAGGAAGGGCCGGGACTTCAGGGCTCTGAAGCTTGGCGTGATCTCGTTGTGCCACCTTCTCGACCAAAACAAGCGCCTGCGCCCGGAAACACGTTCCGCTCTGTTCCAAGCTCTCGTCATCGATCATAGTTTTCAGCAAGCATTTAAACTTCTCCCGAAAAGGTCCAACCTGTTCACTCGCTGGATTTCGTCGTTCTGGGGTGATCAAAGAGGGGAAGAGTCATTCCAAACCGAAATGAAGAAAACCGCTAGGCAGGTCCCCGACTCACAATTTCTCCAACAGCTCGAGACTCGGAGCACCAATGACGAAGATTTGCGATACGCGGTCCAGATCGCCAAGACTCTTGTGCAAGCAGAGCTGTCGTCCTCGATCGACGCAGTTGTAAAAAAGATGACGCACGCTGTTCTGGAAATGCAACTGGTCACCTGCGGAAGGTCCGTACAGCTCCGAGTAGAGAACGAGGAAAGGGAGGTATCGAATAACGCCCTCGTCGAGTTCATTCGCGAAATTAACAAAAAATCGGTCGGGCCGCAACATTCGTGAGTATACCTTTCTCCCAATGACTAGAGCTGATTGTCCGTAGTACCATTTATCTTGATCGCATCGAGGTGGAGAAGGAGAGGCATCACGCCCCGAGTACGTCTGTCGTTTTTTGCGAGTTTATCGCGATCACAAACTTACGTTCTGTGGGACTAGTCTTTAAAGTCACGGGTCGCTGGGAGGAGCCCCAAGTGCATCAGATTCCCGAGATTAAATTATGGATCCACCTCATGGACTTGACGAGCGATGATAGGCACAACATGCAGCTGGATCCTAAACACATCCCGACTCCCGCCATCAACGATCGCCTCTCGTCGTCGTTTCATGTCTCACCTTGGGCGGAACTTGTGTGGGTCCTTACTCTGTCATTTCACCATTCTTCTGTCTCATTATTCTTTTTTAGCTTCTATCGGCTACTCGAGAACGAGAAGCTCCTCCTCGTTCTGGCTGACCGGGAAAATTTTTTCGTATTCCTCGAACCTCTAACAGCGTTAGATTCAGCTATTAGACGGGGCAAGTACATTAAAGGTCTCAATCGTAAAAAGTTAGGACAGAACGTCCTGATTTCCTTTGACGAGGCAAAACGAATATTGGCCGTGTGTGCGTCAACAAAGGTGCTTTCAGCGCTTTTAGCCGATCTGGGGCGATTCTGACATCGTGGCCCGTCCAGTTACAGCTCCACATGCTCGTCTTCGATGAGACTTACAAGACGCTTCAGAGGCAGGGGAGCGCCATCGATCTTGCTCCCTGGTATAGCCAAGCAGAGATTTCGATTCTACACATGGCGTCCGTCTGTGGAAGGGAGGAAGTCGCGCTGGTAGACTCCAACTCTCGGGTCCGGATCTTTTCCTTCGTTACGTTGCAATTTAGGTTTGTTTCTTCGCCATTCGATGAGTCCGGTAGTGCATCGCTCAACAATGACCGGCAGACCGGCGTCCATACAGCTCCAAGTGCCCCCTAATGCCATATACTCATCACCGGATGGATCCTGCCTCCTTGTCCTTCATTCTCATGATTCGGGACCATCGCTCACTGCATACCATTTGGAGACGTTCGGCTCGACTGAGGGAATTGCCTTAGATGTTCCCGAGTTTCCTCTTGATGGCGCAGTCTTGACATCGATGGTCAGCCGAGGACGAGTCTTTTTCCTTGGTCTTGACATCAATACGCAAACCGTGAAATCAGTCGCCATCGATATCACGAAGAAGGTTACGGAGCTTATGTTCAAAGAGAAGGGGAGCAAAGATGGCCCAAACACGCGTCTCACCCAGCACAACTGCTTACTTGACTGTCACGCCGAGGTTTGGACACGCTTCCCCGTTCTCCCAGCTGTGAAGCGCCGCACTATTACGTCACTCAGCGATCGGCGGCAGAAGACGCTGACATTCATCACCGGAAATCACGCACGACCTTTTGTCTCGTACTTCTCCAATCTCGTTCAAACATTCGAAAAGACGATGAGAAAGCCCACGGGAGATGAGTTGAGTGGGATCAAGGTCTCTGCGGCGCAATTCCGGCCATTCTGGGACAAAGTGCTCTCGGGGTTGGACTGGAAAGTGTCCCGCTACCGTGTCGGGGAGTGGCTCGTCGATCTCCTTTGCCTCATTCCCATCCATATCGCTGTTTGTCGTGGGAACCGATTTGTTCCCTTGGCTAATGGAGTTCTATCTGCGGAACTAGAAAGGTCATTACTCGGTGCGGAGGTCAACCAAATAGTGGACAAACTATCGTTTGGTTGGTATGAGTCGATCTTCCAGTCGTATCTGGCCTTGAAGGTATAACCTCCGGTGGTCATCTGTTCCACGCGCTCAACGATCTCGATTTTACGCAGCCCGTAAAAGTCGTATCGTCGATGGGCCAACAATCCGTCGGGAAGAGCTATTCACTGAACCATCTCGTGGATACGTCATTTGCTGGGAGTGCCATGCGGACAACAGGTATAGTAGCGCAGCTTATGACGTGAAAGTGGGCTGAAATTTGTTAACAGAGGGAGTATGGATGTCTGTGACGCCCACTGATGAGGCACTCATCGTAGCACTTGACTTTGAAGGTTGTCTCGATAGCTCCGGGTCTAATTCACGTCGTTGTGACTGATTTCCTTACAGGGGTTGACAGCATTGAACGGTCTCCTCAAGAGGACACACTCCTTGTCTTGTTCAATACAGCGATATCGAATCTCGTGAGCAGATCAAATTGTGACGGAGAATTCCTTTTCTAAAAGCCCATAGGTCCTCTTCCGCAACAATTTTTCATTCAGCCGAGACATCAGTGGACTCTTTCAGTCGTTCCAGTCCAGTGCGTCTGTCTTGGATCCGGCAGCCAACCCAACCCTCTTCCAGTCAACACTTGTCATAATAATCAAGGTGGGTACTTAGAGACAACTGTCGTCTCGCCTTTTGACGTTGCTGACAGGATGTTCTGGAACCTGATACAAGAGAAATCTCTCGCGAGTAATAATTTTGTGTAATCAATGCGTGGGAACTAGGTTAAGTCGCTGTTCGCAGGTTTTCTCTCAAGTTCCAGCAGATCGTACAGCAAGAACAAGACGCCAATTTCATCTCTCGCCTCCACGGTGGTAAATTGGACATTATACCATGGCCCGTGGTCAAATCGAGAGAATTCTACAAGTTATTCGCGACGCTCAAAAAGCGGCTCGACTTACAGAAGATTTCGCACCCGGCGGCAGGAGAATTCCTTTACACCATAAAGACGCTTATGGCGAAGTTGAAAGTACGCTCCTCTTTTTTTGTCAAGGCTGAGGGTTATGACATCCACCGGCAGGCCAATGACTGGGGAGCGCTTTCCCGTCCGTGACATTACCTTTATCAACACATTTTCTCATATTCCCAACAGATACCATGGCCGAGCATCGTGCCAAGTCACTCTCCGCCTTCCTTTCGATCGCGTTAGCTACGGGGTATTCCGAGATTGAGCCAGGTCTGGAGCCCCTGAAGGTTCGTGCTGGCCATCTCAGTCGCGAACGGAATGTCTGAAAGGATAGGCAGAACTTCGACTCCGACCTTACAGTGGAGTGCGACGACACCGGGGCACGCTTTGCTGTTTCTGATCGCGAGCTGCCCCCACCAGAAGAGATTGAAATGTGTCTCGCTGCTCTTCGGGAGTCCGGGAGTCCTGGAACCCCACGACAATTTATACCTGACTCTGAATGGGTGGGAGAACTCGCGTCTCATTTAAGCGGGCTGATCGACTTGCGTGTCAACCATGTCCGACTTTGGTTGGACTCGAATTTGGGGAGGTTCCAAGGTGGTCATGCCGCCATCGAAGATCTACGCAGAAAATTCGACAGCTTGGTCATTGAGATGAAGGCTAATGTCCAACTCTGCAGAGCTCAATGCGCATCATGTCATCTCCTCTGCATTCGTAGTCGGTTACACGATGGTGACCACGGTTGTCAAACCTCTCACAAGTGTGCGCATACCTGTGAATTTTGCAAGGATTCTACAAAGTCCTGCGGCCTAGCGTGCGTGCTCTTTCCCTCTTTCCTTTACAATCAGCTCAAGATATCGCAGTGCCGGACATCCTGGGAAACACGTGTACGTGGGTGTGTTTCTGGAGACTTCGACTTCTCATCAGTATGCAGTTGTGTCGTCAGCGCTCACCTGTGTGGCGATCCTTGCAAATTATCGGGAAGGCGAGGTTGCCTAGAAGATTGCACGAAGGTGAGCAGATGCGACTCTATTTCAGCTTGAGCTTACACAATGACAGGTTATAGGACATGCTGAAGACGAGCACATGTGCTCCGCACTCGTGCATATGTGCAGCGAGGTACGATTATATCTGCTGTAGTGAGGATGTGATTGCTCATGGCTACGTCGTTTTGTCAGCCGTGTTCCCTCAGAAATATACAATTACTTAGCGGGAAGACTTTCTCCTGTCCGGAAAGCTGTAGTATTCCCTGGTATGTTTTGTCTTTGACTCCGCTCAGCTTCTGACAAGTTGGTCTTTCTGCAGCGAACAAGAGCATGAATCGCATTCCTGTGATACAAGGCTTTGCCCAGTGACGTGCGAGCTCTGCAAACGACTTTGTGATCAACTGCACCTCCACGGGCTCACCCCTGGCGCACATCACTTGTGTGGGTCAGTATACCAACCGGACCTCCTGCTCTGGACTGGTATTAAACTATATTTCATGCGACTAGAGAGGCACATTTGTGCTTGGAGCGATGTGCGGTCCCGGGAATTTGCCAAATTGACACTTCGCCGCAGTCCATAGAGGCTACGTTTACCGGGAGACATGAGACGTTCCAGTACACCAGGGTGAGTGCGGTATCAACTTTGTCTCATTTCTGACTTGAAATGTTCTGTAACGCAGTATACTCAAGGTTCGTTCTGATATAGCGGGATGCATGAGGACATATTAACCTTTGACATCGCAGTCGCAAAACGAATGCAGTGTGTTCAAACTATCCCTCCGGGGTTATTGTCGCACGAAGGTGAACACATCCATAGCAAAGAGGGGAAGCCATTCCATTTCTGTGAAACACGGTACGTTTTTCGCGTCATACTGTACTGATCAGCAAACCGAAATCACATAGCTGCAAGAACTGCGGTTACTTCTGTACCTTGCCGCTTAGTAAGGAGCTAGCTCGCCGTCATGACAATTAATTCTCACTTTTCACTTTTCAAGGTCATACCCAGCAGGAACACGAAACCAGCCATGGTTCCATGACCGAGACCCGCTGGGCCGTCGATGGTCCGGATGATGCGAGTCTTGAATTGGGTGGCCACAAATTCTCCTCCAACGACGAGGGAGCACCCATGATGTGCAATCTCGTTTGTTCGTCGATGGGGAGACACGTCCATATTGACTACTGTCGCGCTGATGGGAAAGGGCCTTGTGACACGGCTGAAGTACAGCATATCAACGATAGGATAGTTCCTGAGCCGGACAAACCGAAGGATGCCGTCACCCACAGCCTTCACTGGCAGAGGATGGGTTCGTCATGCGCCATATTTATCGAGATCCATTCTGAGCTAATACATTACTGGCAGGCTTCAAAGGTTACTTTTCCTCCGAATTCGCCAAAATTTGCGCTGAGACTTGCAACTAGACCCATATACCCGTGACGAGCAGGCCATCTTTGGCAAATGGTGTGTGTTTGACATGTCCTCGTTCAAAGAAGTCACTCATTGCATATCGTAGCGACGCCATGTGCTCAGGTATGCCTGGAGACTATTTGATTGCTACACGTTCACTGATGTCTCATTCAAATAGGCCCGGAGCACTTGGCGACGGAGACTGCGCCTGGACAGCCTTCGTATTGCACGCTACCCATGTTTCATCCCATTCAGAGTGCTAATGATCCCACGGACGGAATTGGTCACGTATCCCATGACGGGCATAAGTTTTCGTGCGGGAATCCCGCTATAGTGCAGCAAGCATTTCACGTGTAAGCCTACCAGATTCGACGGTGAGGGTGCGCTAATTCTCACGTCCTGTGTAGAATATTCGTCATCGACAGGTTCAGTGCCATCGGCTTCATACCGCCATACTAGTATCTCATGTCTTTACTTTAGATCTTATTCAATGTCGATGGATGATCGTCTGCCCCTGGCCGACTCACCCGCAACGGACCGAATCAGTCTGGAAGCCAATAACAGGCTCGGCGCGGTTTATTCTGCTCTACACAGCTTCTGGTCCGCTCGTCACGCCGCCGTTACCTCGGGTCAAGAGACAATTGGGGCACGACGTGACACATACAGCGTTATTATGTTCAATTCCAAGACGGAAAACGCGGCGGTCAACGATTTCACGAGCTCCCCGGACGAACTCTTAGATATTGTCCTGAATACGCGGGCCAACGGTGGCACGAACTTCGCTGCGGCCCTCCAAGCCGGCCAAGCTGTCATGTTGGACAACTGGAGCACAGAAAGGTTCGCGACACTATCTTTCGGCGTTGTCCATCTGGTTGCTATTGTGACCCTTCCTTTACCCCGCAATCCACAGAACACCTATCATGATATTCCTCTCAGATGGAGAATGCTCGGTACCGGATACGGCGATCCAAAATCTTTGTCGCTCCGCAATCCAGCATCGGTAGGTATCTCCCTGCCTATGCCAACAGGCCACTGACAAGCTGGTTAGCAAACCTCTTTCTTTTCATGCTGTTTCCTTCGGCGCGGAGTGGGATTCGACAATCTTTAATTCTCCTCGGTGAGTCGCTTTCTAGAGTTGCTACCTCTGAATAGATCGCTGACAACTTGGTTAGGTCGTTTATTCCTGATCCTTCTATCTCTTACCACAACTCATCGGCCTCTACCCTCCGCAAGATGGCGCAGCTTGCTCTTGAAATACAGAATGAAGCTCCCAACGACCCCATGTTTCCTGCAGCAGCAAGGATACCTTCGTCTTTCACGACAGCTCTCGATACGGTAAGTAATCAAGCACCTCGCACGAACAAACAAAGCTGACATCCTCAAGGTGCGACTCGCGGAGACATTCTTGAGAATTGCGGAGTCGCTGAGAAAGACACGAGGCTCATTAATGCGCTAATATCCGCTTCTTCAATCGTATTCCGGAACTGTTTCGATTATGTTTCGCCGTCGCTCTGTATAGGAGGCTGTAAAACGTTCTGACTGTAACAGGTTGTAATATAGACCCTCAGGATTTCGTGGAAGTGAGTCCGCGCATTACGAACCCCCGTGACGCGTGACCTACGAAGATATTGGCCGCGATTGTAAGGAAATGATAGGTTCGAAGGTGCTTGGAGATGCGGCTGACCTCGAGGGATTTACTGAATTGACGGATTCCAGCCCGTCGTGCGGGTGTTGCTCCTCTGTCATCTGATAGGCCCTCCTCGGAGCCTACTTCAGACGTATCGCTACGATTTAGTTCCTCAGCCTGCATCGCCGGCAGCGGAGTCCTAGCCGACGTGACATGTTTTCTTCTCCAGAGCCTGAAAGTGCTGCGGGCCTGCTCCCATGAGCTTCATTTAGATGAGCCCGGGTCATTTGCCCTCAAGTTTGGCCGTTCCTCCGCCTCTCGATACCGCCAGCACTCCTCCCATCAATATTGAAATTTATTGAAACCTTATCGCTAGTAACCTTTGTCGCTACCAAACTTGAATTCGTACTCGATCGAGAACATCTCACGGCGACTATGGACAAGAGACGTTTGTACTTACGGAGCCTATGATATGATACCGACCTGGAGGCGTTGCACCAAGCGTTGCACGGGTCTGAACACGGGAAGCCCATCACCTCAGGTGTGCTCTAAACAGTTCACCGAGAATACCACCGGGAAATAAAAACGTGTACTTTCTGGGTCGTGGAAACTTGAAACAGGTGCAACACATCCGAAGCGTGCACGATCCACCATAGTCTCTGCGGTGGGGATTCGTCAGAGTCAGAGTCATAACAGGACGGAGACTCGGAACTAACGCGCACTTACGCGTCCTTCTCGGGGCACGTGGGCCCGTGAAGCCCCGGGCCGGGGTTAAGATGCGTCCAAAGTCGTAGTAATTCGATTCATTGTATTACTGTACGGGTCCTCTTGCATTTCTCAGTCCCGCCAAAGTCACGGCGTCATCAAGGGACGAAGATCGAGTATCGAGGCATGTGTGGAAGGACTTAGCGATAGCTCTACAGTAAGAGACGGAATCCAAATATATCGGTTTAACCCCAATATACTTGATACCGATTCGGATATCGCGGTCGTATTTCAGGATACGGCGAAGAGGGCGTATCCGCTGTCCGCAGTGCTCGTCACACTAGAGATTACGAGAACTTGACTATGATCTTGGACAGGCCGGGCGTGCCAGTAACATACCTGAATTCAAGTCTTTCTTCCTTGAGCGAATATGCCTCCGGATTCACCACCGCGCCGGCTTCCATTTCATCACTACCATCAATAAATTTTGGCGCAAGGTCTCAGGCTCGTTGTAATCCGCACTTCAATGCCCCCCAAGAGGTCCCAAGGTACTCCTGAGCCCCAAGAAGAAACGCCTCTTCTGCGCGATGGAAACGCACCACGAACGGAAACACCTCTTCCTATTACCCAGATCGTCGTCTTGCTCTTGTTACAGCTCACTGAGCCCATCGCGTCTCTCTCAATTCGACCCTACATAAACCAGGTACGATCATCAATTCCCATTGCATAGGTTATCGGTAACGTCCGCCTCAGCTCGTCAGTGAGCTTCCAGTCGTTGGTGGTGACGAAAGAAAGGTCGGGTACTACGCAGGACTTATAGTATGTCTCATCTGTTCCCACTCTTCCGTAGCACGCCGACGGGCCGGGTATACCGTGACATAGGTGTCCTTGTTTTTTGCTGCGGAGGCAGCTACTGTGCTCCAATGGAGCCGTCTTTCCGACCACGTAGGCCGCAAGCCTGTACTCTTATGCGGCCTTCTAGGTACCATTATCTCAAGCCTCCTTTTTGGCCTTTCCCGATCATTCTCGGCGCTTGTCTTCAGGTGTGTTCGGCTCGGATTTGGGGAATAGTTCACTCTAACTGGGTGAGCCTAGCCGTTGTTTGCATGGTATGCTTAATGGGAACATTGGTGTCATGAAGAGTATGATGGCGGAGCTCACTGATGAAACGAACATGGCACGAGGCTTTTCATTAATGCCAGTAACTTGGGCTGTCGGTAGCACCATAGGGTTTGATATATCGCTTCTTTCCTTTGTTCCTTGGCTAATATCCGGACCTTTAGGCCCTTCATTGGTGGTGTGCTATCGCGGCCACAAGATCGTTGGCCAAATGTGTTCTCGCATCCATTCTGGGGCGAATACCCATACTTCCTGCCATGTCTCGTCACCTCTGCATATGCTCTCCTATCGTTTTCTCTGGCTGCGATTTTCCTGAAGGAGGTTGGCTCTCTGCTCTTTCAAGAAGTGCTCTGCTCACACGCTCGCCTAGACTGTGAATAGCGACCCCATCATGAATCTCAACAGCGAGGGCAACTCGGACCTTCCCCGAGTGGGAGAGGGAGAAATATTGGACGGATCTGCGAAGGACACAGAGGAGCCCCTACCGTTGCGCGCGTTGCTAACGAGACCAGTCGTGGTATCGGTTGCGAATTACGGCATGTTTGGGCTGCTCAATATAGCAGCTGGAGCTCTTATCCCTCTCGTCTGGTCAACGTCGGTTGAGCTTGGCGGGCTCAGCATGAGTCCTGCGTCTATTGGTTTGTGGATGGCAGGATATGGGTTGATGAACGGCATCGTTCAATTCGTGGCCTTCCCGCGCATCGTTGGGCGCTTCGGCCCACGGCGCGTCTTTATCGCCAGCATCGTCTGTTTTATCCCAGTCTACATCATGTTCCCCTTCGAGAACCTGGCGTTACGTCATTCCAGTCGCGGCCTGAACCTGGAAACAGTATTGATCATCATGCTGCACCTCTCGGCAACATCCTTCTCTGACATGGGATTCGGTAAGTTGCCCAGAACCTTACATTGTACGCGGTCACTGAAGTGGTGCGGATCGATCAGGCACGATATTTTTGTACATATCCTCTGCTGCCCCCAACAAGCGGTCTCTCGGCGCTACGAATGGAGTCGCGCAGACGGTGGTCTCGATTCAGCGCACGGTCGGACCAGCTGCTGCCGCGTCGTTGTTTGCATTATCACTGGACAACAACATTTTGGGCGGAAACTTTGTGTATGTTGTGCTGCTCGCCCTTGTGTGGGTTGGGCTGGGCGTCGCTATGCAGCTCCCGAAGAACACGTGGAAACATAATGAACAATAAATTTGTGAAAAAGGGCAGGTCGAATCCGTTGCGCACTGACCTTGATCCTGGACAAATTCATATCGTACAGATATAGTTCTTTCACACTTGTCCTTCCTCCGATGTTCAATATTGTCTGGGTGTGGCCCTGATTCAACTTACTCGTCCTTCTCGGGGCACGTCGGCTTTACGCTAAAGCCTAGTTACAGTAAGACGCTTCCCGGGGTTACAGAAAATATAATTACGATAGAGTACAGTAATTATTCCCAATTTATCCCCAATTTATATTTCCCGAGTTTTATCTTCAATCACCATTGTTGAAGGCTATGCAAGCGGCTCACACCGTGACTAGCTTCTCGAGGCGATAATGCCAGACATAAAGACCAGTTACGCAAAACAAACGGGAACATAGGTTCCTAGACTGTGGGAGGCTCCGGATACCCCATGTGGGATTAGACTTGACCGGACTTTGCCCTTGCTCAAGTACATCTCAGTCCACCCGCGGGTTTCAATCTACGGCCGCGGATCGCGTCCTGTAAGACACTTGCAATTCAGCTCCTATCTCCATTTGACCACGAGATGCACGATAAAAGCTCTGCTTCCCAGCCATGTTCTCAGTTACTCTTTCCACCTCTAGCCTTCTTACCCCCCGGTAACCCTCTAATCATGCGCTGCCACCAGCTCACTGTCCTCACGGTCCTCTCCGCCGTGCCGCTCGCCAACTTCGCAACGCCTCTTGCACCCTTGGATGACCTACGTGTCAAGCACACCTGGAATGCCGTCCCGCCCAACTGGGAGACCCTCGGTCACCCTCCCGCTAGCACCACCATCGACCTCCACATTGCGCTCGTGCCTCACCGCGAGAAAGCCTTGATTGACGCGCTCTACGAGGTCAGCGCTCCCAGGAGTCCACAGCGCGTCCCCTTCAACACTCCTCCGCGCACTCAGCACTCACGTGTGCTGCTGCTCGTTGTAGATATGGAGCACACCTGCCAAAGGAGCAGGTCGCTCGGCTTATAGCGCCGCACCCAGACACGCTCGAGCTCATCAACTCCTGGCTTGAACACCACGGTGTGTCGTTCTCATCGTCTCAGAGGCGCACGGCGGCGGCTGGCTGACGCTACCGGCGTGCCCGTGTCGCGACCCAATGAACTGCTTGGGGCGCCGTACCAGCTCTACCGACGCATAGGGACGAATGACACCGTTCTTCTCCGCAAAGTTTGCTATGCACTCCCCGCAGTGCTGCAGACACACGTGCGAACCCTCGACGTACTTCGCCTCCACGCGTACTCTGTGGCAGACACCGCGGAGGTGCTCCGTCTGTGCAACTGCGGACGTGTCGTCGAGAGAGTGCGTGACGGTGCTGTCTAGTCGTAATGACCAAGTCATGCCGTCGCACCTGCGCTGGCTGTATAGGATGATCGCCTAGTGCCGGCTGCAACAGAATGTCTTCGGGATTGCGGGCAACCTGAACGATTACCCAAGCCCGGCAGATTTGACGACGTTCATGACCCAATGTCGCACGGCCGCGGTAGACGCGACCTTCACTGTCGTTTAGGTCAACGGAGGCGGGTACGACCTGAGCCACCCCACCACCGAGGTGGACCTCAACATCCATTACATCTTCTATAGCACCGGTGGCGAGATGTTCTTATACCTAGCAGAAACGAACCAGACCCGGGCGACATGTGGCTGGAGTGGCTCAACTATCTGCTCAGCCAGCCGAACGTCCCGCAGACGACCAGCCTTTCGTATGGTGTCCCCGAGAGGATTCTCCCGCTCAAATATCCAAGGACCTTGTGCAATCTGTTCGCACGTACAGTAACCCCATTAGAGGCTACTACGCTGCACGCCCTGTCAAGCGAGAAGCGTGGCGTCGAGGATATGCGTGATGTCGAAGATGATCAGCAAACTCGAATGTCAAGTGCAACTTCACAACCAGCGTGACCAGCCTGAGCACGCACAGAGAGCACCCGTGTGAAGTGGCTGAGACCACAGACAAAGATCAGGCTGGTCATGACGTTGACCACGAGCCTGAGGCCAGTAATGAAGAAACCGAGATGCTCCATACGTACGCATTTGGGGTGAACATGAATTCGTCCACAACGACCCTGGTTACGAACTCTATCAGCAGCGCCAGCCTGAACGCAGACTTGGCAACGTTGGACCAGGAGCCGCGCACACGCCAGTTTTTTTTTGGATCCAGCTTGTATCCAGCACCACACGCCATTGCTCTACGTAGTACGTAATTGTGACAATAGGCGGGCGTAGCAATCGACTCGACGACGATTCCCCCAATGACCATCAGCAACAAGACGAGCTGGAAGATGATGCCATCCGAAGATGTGGTCACTACCCACAGGGTACTTGTATGAGCGTTTCAATCTCCCCCTTCGGCAAAATTTTCAGTTGCACGTGTGAACTGTGCTTACAAATCGATATACGGGCTGACAGCGCTGACATGTACTGACACTTGCTGACACCTTCCGACCTTTGACTACACACTAAGACCTTCCGATCTTTGACTAGCACACTTCTGCTCTTCCCTATTGATCGGGCGGCCGTGTCTTCCCTGAGCAAACGCGCAAACATGGGACCCGAGGGCCGGAGAACCAATGCAAAAAGTAAAGGCGCGAAATGCTTGGGCAGCTGCTCCGAGTCTGGCTGTCACCCATTCGGCGGCGTAGAAGCCTTCCAAGTCTCGGGCGCTGTCAACCATACAGTACTAACTTAGTGTCATCATGATGAAACCACTGGTAGTTGAACCAGGGACATATGAAACTCCGGGTGCAGCCTGATTGTACTGTAAATTAGAAATTTTTTATCCACTCAATGAAATTCCATCAGGCTGTACAACGATTGTTCAGCAGGGTGAGTTCATAGGCAGTCAGCCTATGGCAGTCAGCCTATGGCTGAAGTTACTGTATTAGTTACTGAAGGACAGATTTCCCACTTGTCCCAAGAGCGCCTGCGCTCACAATACCCTACTGCATGTGAAATCTCACCAAGAATCTCGCTCCACATAGACAGGTGGATAAGATAGCCTCGAATGAAACCCAGATTCAAGAAATCGAAGTGTCAACCAAGGAATTTAAATCAAAATTTATTTATTATAATAAATGATATTTCAGTGCATGATTTCTCAAGTCAACCCTTATAGTCAAGAGTAAAGTGTATTTATTATTTAATACAAGTAAATTACATAAACTACAAACACTTTTTTTTGTCTAATCGAAAAAAATGCTTTTTCGTCTTCTATTTGTGTGGAGTAAATAAAGTACAAATAAGCGAAAATAATGTGTAAGCAAAGCGTGCAACCGTTCGGATCCACTTTCCCCCTCTTCCCCCCTTTCGGTGCGCGACCCCTCCCTTCCTTTGGCCCCCTGTTTGCGCCCCTCATTAGCGCCCCCGAACCCTTCACAGAAACGCAGGCGCAAGAGGAGAGCGACGCCCCCTTTCGTGCCCCTCCACCCCCGTTACCGCAAAGGGTGCAAGGGAACGCGGGGCGGCGCGGGAAACCCCGTTACCGCAAAGGGTGCAAGGGAACGCGGGGCGGCGCGGGAAAGGTACGCCCCCTTGCCCCCTTTTTGCCCCCGTTCACGCGCGAACAGACGCGAACGCGGGACCGCACACGACAAGGCACCCCCCTTTGCGCCCGTGCCCGTTTACGCGCGAACGGGGGGCCGCACAGGAAGGGGCGTGCCCCCCCTTTTCGCCCCCCACCCCCGTTGCGCGCAAAGGAGGCGCGGGGAGGTATGTCTCTCCCCCCCCTTTTGCTCTCTGCCCCCATTCACGTGCGAACAGGACACGGGGACGGGACCCGCTTCACCCCCCCTCCTTTGCGCCCCCGCCCCCGTTCACGCGCGAACAGGGCACGCAAACGCGGGGCGGCGCGGGACAAGCCCCGCCCCCCGCCACCGTTTGCGCGTGAACCGGGGGGTCGCACAGGAAGGGGCACGCCCCTCTCTTCGCCCCCCCCCCCCACCCCCGTTTGCGCGCAATGGGGCGCGAGAAGGTACCCCCCCATCTTTTTTTGCTCCCCGTCTGCCCCCGTTCGCGTGCGAACAGGACAAGTGGACGCGGGACCGCGCGGGACAAGGCCCCCTCCCCCCTTTGCGCGCAAAGGGGGCGCGGGAAAGGTACGCCCCCCCACCTCCTCCGCTCTCGTTCATGCGCAAACAGGACACGAAACGCGGGGTTGCGCCGGACAACCCGCCCAATTTTTTGTTCCCCGCCTCCGTTTGTGCGCAAACGGGGGCGGCGCGGGAAGGGGCAACCCCCCCTCGTTTACACCCCAACGGGCGAACGTGGGTCCGCGGGACGACCGCCCCCCCTTTTGCGTCCCCCGCTCCCGTGTACGCGCACGGGCAGAGCACGCGAACGCGGGAGGGCACGCCCCCAACCCCCCGTTTACGCGCAAAAGGCCCCCCCCCTTTTGCTGCCCCCCGCACCCGTTTACGCGAACGGGAGGCCACGCAGGAAGGGGCACCCCCTTTTCGCCGCCCGCCGCCGTTTCCGCGTAAGGGGGCACGCGGACCGGGGGCCGCATGCAAACCCGGAGCGGCGCCCCCCCCTCTCGCTCCCGGTTTGCGGCAGGAGCGACACGCGCGGAGGGGTGCGGGAATGGGAACGGGAACGGGCGTCTCCACCCCGCGTGCCCGCCTCCATTGTGCGGAAACGGGGCGC
>WNGR01000414.1_pt1 | contig 46461 bp, 40 predicted proteins | sample 5407581 | NCBI WGS metagenome assembly WNGR01 (sample SAMN13153383, study PRJNA577476) | soil metagenome | isolation source: 80 cm soil or saprolite under Garry oak tree replicate 2 | place: USA:California | collected 2016-06-15 | reverse complement strand
AGAAGGCGGCTTCTGCGAGGTCCATCAGGTCGGTTGTCGTGGTCTCGACGATCTCGCGCTCGGCCGCGAGCCTCGGCAACACCGTCTCGGCGAAGAACCGGGCGGCCGCGATCTTGCCCTGGTAGAACGCGGTGTCCGCGTCGCCGGCGCCGGCGTCGCTGGCGGCGCCGGCGTCGAGCGCGCTGGTGGCGATTTCGGACTGACGCACGAGGAGCCAGCCCACGACCAGGTCGCCGAGAGCGAGCAGCAACCTGGTCGTGTTGAGGCCGACCCGGTCGATCTCGGCCGGGACTTCCAGGCTGTCGGCGAGGTAGCCGTGCATGGCGGTCACCATCGCCTCGACGTTGTCCGCCGCCCTCGCGAGCGCGGCCCGCTCCTCCTTGAGCCGCCCGTTGCCCTGCTCTGCCTCCGAGGTCTGCCTGATCTCCCCGAACAGGGACGTCAGCGCCGCGCCCTGGTTCCTGACGATCTTGCGGAAGTACAAGTCCATGCCCTGGATCGCCGTGGTGCCCTCGTACAGGCTGTCGATCTTCGCGTCCCTGATGTACTGCTCGACCGGGTAGTCCTGCAGGTAGCCGGAGCCGCCGAAGGTCTGCAACGACAGCGTCAGCATTTCGTACGCCCGCTCCGAGCCCAGCCCCTTGACCACCGGAAGCAGCAGGTCGTTCATCGCCTCCGCCCGTTCGTCGCTCGCGCCCGCCGCCGCCGCGAGCTGGACGGAGTCCTGGAAGGTGGCCGTGTACAGGACGAGCGCCCGCATGCCCTCGGCGTACGCCTTCTGCAGCATGAGGACCCGCCGGACATCCGGGTGATGCATGATCGTGACCCGGGGCGCCGTCTTGTCGGTCATCTTCGACAGCTCGCTGCCCTGGACCCGGGTCTTGGCGTACTCGAGCGCGTTCAGGTAACCGGTGGACAGCGTGGCGATCGCCTTGGTCCCGACCATCATCCGGGCGTGCTCGATGATCAGGAACATCTGCCTGATGCCCTCGTGCACGTCACCGACCAGGGTGCCGATCGCGGGATGGTCGGCGCCGAACGTGAGCTCGCAGGTGGCCGAGGCTTTCAGGCCCATCTTGTGCTCGAGGTTGGTGGCGTACACGCCGTTCCGCTCGCCGAGCGAGCCGTCGGCGTTGACCAGGTACTTCGGAACCAGGAACATCGACAGGCCCTTGGTGCCGGGACCCGCGCCTTCCGGCCGCGCCAGCACCAGGTGGAAGATGTTCTCCGCCAGGTCGTGCTCGCCGCTGGTGATGAACCGCTTGACACCCTCGATGTGCCAGGTGCCGTCGGGCTGCCTGATCGCCTTGGTGCGGCCGGCGCCGACGTCGGAGCCCGCGTCGGCCTCGGTCAGCACCATCGTCGCCGTCCACTTGTGCTCCACGGCCTGCTCGGCGAACCGCTTCTGCTCGTCGGTGCCGAGCAGGTACAGCGCCTTGGCGAACGCGGCGCCGCTCGCGTACATCCAGATCGCCGGGTTCGCGCCGAGCACGAGTTCGGCGACGCTCCAGCACAGCGACCGGGGCGCGGCCGTGCCGCCGAGTTCGGGCGGAAGCTCCAGCCTGAACCACTCCGCGTCGACAAAGGCGCGGAACGACCTGGCGAACGACTCGGGCACGGTGACCGAGCGCGTCGCGGGGTCGAACACCGGCGGGTGCCTGTCCCCGTCGGCGAACGACTCGGCAAGCGGCCCGCTGGCCAGGCGGTTCACCTCGTCGAGTATGCCGCGCGCGGTCTCGGTGTCGAGGTCGGCGTGCGGGTCGGAGCCGAGTAGTTCCTGCCTGTTCAGCACCTCGAACAAGTTGAACTCGATGTCGCGCAGGTTGCTCTTGAAGTGCGTCATGTGGCCTCCCGCCAGCTCCCCGTCCTGCACAGGCACGGACTCCGGTTACCCGTAAGTAACTTAGTATACTACTCACTGGTAACCCACGGAAGCCATTCCCGCCGCCGACGGCGCCTGATGTGCCCGAGTTGTCCGGCAGCACCTCCACTTCCCTGGATTTAGACTCGGTTATAAGCCGCAAATCATATGGAAGTGACCACCGAAAATGGCTCTAACCCGGGGGAAGTCGCGCTCTCGCGTCCCATCGTTCCGGAATCGAGCGTGTCGATCTACAGTGGCCGCATCGGCCGGAAATTACCCGATGAGCGAGGCGGAACTCCATGGCGCTTGGCCTGACCCCTGAGCACCTGGAACTGGCTGCGGCGGTACGAGGCTGGTCGCAGCGGCATTGCCCGGCCGACGCGGTACGGGCGGCCGCCGACGGCGAAGACAGCGGCGCGGCGCGTTACCGGGCGGAACTCGCCCCGAGCCTGGCCGGCCAGGGCCTGCTCGGCCTGCACCTGCCCGAGGACGCTGGCGGCCAGGGTTACGGCCTGCCAGAGCTCGCGGTCGCGCTGGAGGAGACCGGCCGGGCGCTGCTGCCCGGCGCCTTCCTGCCCACCGTCCTGGCCTCCGCCGTCCTCGCCGAGATGGAGACCGGGCAGCCGCCCTCGGTCGGCGGGCCGGCGGCCAAGCTCATCGCGCGACTCGCCGACGGGTCGCTGGCCGGCGCGGTGTGCCTGGCCACCGGCCTGACAGGGATCCGCGGCGCGGACGGCGGGCTGACGGTCAGCGGCGAGTCAGGGCCGGTGCTCGCCGGGTCGATGGCCGACGTGATCATCGCCGGGGTCGGCACCGCCGATGGCGAAGCGTGGGTCGCGCTCGACGCGGCGGACCTGGCCGTGTCGGACGTCGCCGCCGTGGACCTCACCAGGCCGCTGGCCGGTCTGCGCGCCGACGGCCTCACCGTGCCGGCCGGCCGGGTGCTGGCCGGCACGGACCGCGCCGTGGTCACCGAACTGGCCGCGATCCTGTTCGGCGCCGAGGCGTGCGGCATCGCCGACTGGGCGGTGCACACCGCCGCGGAGTACGCCAAGACCAGGCACCAGTTCGGCCGGCCGATCGGGCAGTTCCAGGCGGTCAAGCACCGGTGTGCCCGGATGCTGACCGGCGCCGAACAGGCCGCCGCCGCGGTCTGGGACGCCGCGCGAACCCCGTCGGGCAGCGAGCGCGAGTTCGCCGCGGCCGTGGCCGCGGTGGTCGCGGTCGACGCGGCGGTCGACGCGGTGAACGACTGCATCCAGACGCTGGGCGGCATCGGCTACACCTGGGAGCACGACGCCCACCTGTACTACCGCCGGGCGCTGTCGCTGCGGGCCCTGCTCGGCCCGTCGGCCCAGTGGCGCGACCGGGTGGCCAGCCTGGCCATGGCGGGCGGGGTCACGCCGGTCCGGGCCGGGTTGCCCGACGGCGACGCCGAGTTCCGCACCAGGGTCCGCGCGGAACTCGCCGAGATCGGCACGCTCACCGGCAAGGAGCGGACCGCCCGGCTGGCCGCGGGCGGCTGGGTGCTGCCGCATCTGCCAAGGCCGTGGGGGCGCGACGCCCGGCCGCTCGAGCAGCTTGTGATCGACGCCGAGATGCGCGCCGCGGGCGTCACGGCGCACAACCTGGCGATCGGCGCGTGGGTGGTTCCCGCCCTGATCCAGTACGGCACGCCCGAACAGCGGCAGCGCTTCCTGCCTGCCACGCTGCGGATGGACTACCTGTGGTGCCAGCTGTTCAGCGAGCCGGGCGCCGGCTCCGACCTGGCCGGGCTGATCACCAGGGCGGAGAAAGTGCAGGGGGATGGGGAGGCGGGTGCGGGCTGGCGGATCAGCGGCCAGAAGATCTGGACATCGCTGGCCAGGCAGGCCGCCTGGGGGATCTGCGTCGCCAGGACCGATCCTGCGGCGCCCAAGCACGACGGGATCAGCTACTTCCTCGTCGACATGCGGTCCGCCGGGATCGATATCCGCCCGCTGCGCGAGATCACCGGGGACGCCTCGTTCAACCAGGTATTTCTCGACAACGTGTTCGTGCCGGACGACTGCCTGGTCGGCAAGGTCAACCAGGGCTGGCGGATCGCCAGGACCACGCTGGCGAATGAGCGCGTCTCGTTGTCGCAGACCTGGACGTTCGGATCTGGCGTGCGCGAACTGGTCGAGGTGGCGCGGGCGGCGAGCCAGCCGCCGCTCGGCGATGTCGGCAGGCTCGTGTGCGAGGGGCGGGCGATCGACCTGCTCGGCCTGCGGGTGACGCTGAAGCGGATCTCGGGCACCGAGCCCGGCGCGACCGGCAGCGTGCGCAAGCTGCTCGGCATGCGCAACGCACAGCAGATCGCCGAGCTGTGCTTCGCGATGTCCGGCGCGGGCGGCGCGGTCGCCGCCGGGCCCGGCTCGCCCGTCGCCAGGAACGGCTCGCCGAATGGCGCCCACTGGGCCAGGCAGACACTGGCGGTACGGGCCGCGACGATCGGCGGCGGAACGACCGACATCCAGCTCAACATCATCGCCGAGCGGATACTCGGCTTGCCGCGCGATCCCGAGCCGCATGCCCAGGCCCGGCCGCCGTGGACTTGACGCCGCGCGGGCGAGTCAAGCCGCCGTGGACCTGACGCCGCGCGGGCGAGTCAAGGCGACAGGTACCGGCCAGGTACTGCTGCTGCGGCTAACCTTTCATGGCGAGCTTGCAATGGGGGGTTGATGACACGCGGCGAGGTGCGCGCGGGCGGCGGGACAGGTCCCGGCCGCTCCCGCCGGTCCCCCAGCCCGCACGCGCAGGCGGCGCGGCGCAGGCTTGCGGCCCATATCGCGGCGACCAGGCACGCCAGGTCGCAGCGGACGCTGGCGCTGGTCACGAGCGTGCTGTCGCTGCTCGTTCTGCTGGCGTCCGGCAGCGGCTGGCTGCTGGCCGGTTACGTCAGCAGCCACCTCGGCCGGGTCAACGCCGGCACATCGGTGGCACCACCGGCCGGCCCGCTCAACATCCTGCTCGCCGGCGTCGACGTCAGGGCTGGCCTGACGAGGCGCCAGCAGCGCGTCCTGCACGTCGGTCACGCCACCGGCCATAACTCCGACACGCTGATGGTGGTCCATATCACGGCCGACCACCGGCACATCGTCGTGATCAGCCTGCCAAGGGACTCGTGGGTCAAGATCCCAGGCTTCGGGATGAACAAGATCAACGCGGCGATCGGCCTGGGCGGCCCGCCGTTGATGGTCAGGACCGTAGAGCAAGCCACGGGCCTGACCATCAACGACTTCGTCGAGGTGAACTTCCTCGGCTTCGTCAAGATCATCGACGCGCTCGGCGGTGTCGACATCTGCCTGCCGTACGCGGTGAACGACCCCTACACCGGGCTGCACATGCCGGCTGGCCGGCATCACGTCGACGGCATCAGGGCGCTGCAGTACGCCAGGGACAGGCACTCGTTCGCGCTGTCCGACCTGGCCAGGATCTCCGATCAGCAGCAGCTGCTCTCCTCGGTGCTGTCCGAGGCGATTAGTTCGGGCACGCTGACCAACCCGGTCAAGTTCTCCAGGTTCCTCTCCGCGGCGACGGCGGCGACCACGGTCGACCAGCGGCTGAATGTGACCGGCCTGGCCGACCAGCTCCGCTACATCAGGCCGGGCGACGTCTCGTTCACCACCGTGCCGCTTGCCAGCACCAGCTACCAGGCGCCGAACGGCGAGTCTGCGGTGCTGTGGAACGCGACCGCGGCCAGGGCCCTGTTCGCGCGGATCAAGGCCGACCGGCTGGCCAGGCAGCCGCGGCGCGCTAGCCACCGGCCGTCGCCACCGTCCGGTTCATCCGGCCAGCCGAGCGTCTGGCAGGCCAAGCCGAAGACGGCGGCGCAGGCTGCCTGCCGCTGAGCCCGCGCCGCTGCGGCGCGCGGCCGGTCAGGCGCCGGACGCCGGCGGGAAGAAGCCGGACTGTCCCTGCTGCTCCTGGCCTGCCTCGTCGCCGGAGTCGGCGGGGGCGATCGGGCTCGCCTCGGGGAAGGACGTGGCGGGCGGGAACCCGGCCGGACCGCCCTGCTGCGGGAACGCGGGCGCCGGGGCCTGTCCGGGGAACCCGCCCGGCTGAGCAGGCCCTGGCTGGCCGCCGTAGCCCGGGACGCCGCCGTAACCGGGAGCGGCGCCGGGACCGCCCCCGCCGGGGGCGGCCGGCATCGCGGGCGCGTTCGGGTCTGCCGGCGGGGCGCTGGTCAGGAACTCGCCGGGACCTTGCATCTGCGCCTGCTGCGCCTGCCACTGCTGTTGCTGCAGCTGCTGGGCCTGGGCCTGGGCGGCCTGCTGCACCAGGTTGACGTTGTACTGCTGCTCGTGCTGCGCGATGTCGGCCAGGAGCTGCGTGATCTGCGTCGGCGTATCGGCGCTGGCCCGGCCGGTCCGTTCGGCCAGGACCGCGACTCCGAGGCTGCGCAGCAGCGCGTCCGCCCGGCGCTGCGCCGGCAGGTTGTCCAGCCTGGCCATTCCCTGATTGGCCTGCTGCGCAAGGTTCGACGCCTGCGCCTTCACCCTGTCCATCAGTCCCATGCCAGTTACCTCCATGTCCGTGACCTGGGGGAAACTCCCGAGTCAGCTGACAATAATGACCCAGGCCTTGTCCGTCAGCCAAGACTAGCCCTGTAACGGGGCGATGAGGCACGACCGTGACGCCGCAGCCGCGGGGGCGGGGCAGCGCAGGCCCGGAGGGGAAGGACTCAGCCGGCCTGCCTTCCATGATCGCGCCTCCCCCGCCGCCCATACGGCGCAGACAGTAATATATGGGACCAAACCGGGCCGCGACTCGGGTGCCTCTCGGCCATTCCGCCCGCGCGAAATCACTTATCACTCGTTGTGGCTCCGCAGAACTCGCAAATCGGACACGAAATTGACCGCGACTAGTGATAAGTGCGATCCGGCCTGACCTCTTTCGCATCGCGGGCCGGGCGAGCGGGCGGTCGGCGGTTCCCCGCATGCGCATGTCGGTCAGTTCGGGTAATCGGGGCGCCAGTGTGGTGCACTGCCGCGGTGGTGCGCCGGGTCTGCGGCTGGGCGGGCAGCGCGTGAGGTCGGGGTATCGGTTTTGCCCGGGTCTGAGCGAGCTCTTGTACGGGGTGAGCTCAGGATGCCGCGCACGCAGGCAGCTGCCTGGTCAGCATAGGTAGGCTGCGCGGCGCCGCAATCAGCCCATCGTGATTCGCCGCGCCGATCGGGATCCCTTCAACGCTGAGTAGATGAAACCAGCCCCCGAGGGCCGCGGGGTCATCACAACCGACAGCGTGCCTGAAGCAGAGGTCACGCCCGGGCGCGCACATCGGCTGCACGAGGCTAGCGCAGAATCCAGGAGACCAGGCCGTTGCCGTTCGCGGTGAACAGGCGGCCCTCGGCGAAGACACTCTGCGCGAAGTCGGCACTGCCGCGGACCAGGCGCCGCAGAATACTCCCGGTCGACGCGTCGAGCAGGTACACCTCGTTCGGCGTTTTCGTGAAGCCGTAGGTGCCGACCGCGAGGACCCCGCCACCGTCCAGCGACGGGCTGCCGATCACGCCGTTCGCCAGGCCGGTCTGCCACAGCAGCGCGCCGGTATTCGGGTTGAGTGCCTGGACCGACCCCGGGTACGCCTTGCCGTTGATCACGTGCCTGGGCCCCGCGACGAACAGGGTCCTGCCGTCGTAGATGGCCGAGGCCGAGCAGTTGCTGACGCCGTGGTGCGGCGCAGGCGCGCCGATCCGCCGCGACCAGGCGACCTTCATCGTCGACCGGCGGAGCGCGTAGAAGACCCCGTTCTTGTTGCAGGCGCCGACATCCGGCCCGAACACCGTCGGGGAAGCTCCGAAGTCACCGTCGCCGACGAGCTGGGCCGACGGCACCTTGAACGACCTGATCAGCCGGAGGGTGTTCGGGCTGAGCTTGATGATCGAGTCCGAGTGCCCAGGCGCGACCGCGCCCTTGCCCGCGTTGCCCGTGGTGACGTAGACGTAGCCGCTGGAGTCGATCGCGGCGCTCGACCAGATCGAGGCGCCGACCAGCTGGCCGGGCATCGGCCGGAACACCGACCGGCGCTTGCCGTCCGCCTGGCTGTAGCTGATCAGCCCGGCCCGTACCAGCGGGTCGTCGCAGTTCGACGCCACGCCGATGTAGACCCGCCCGCGCGCCACCGTCGGCGAGGACCACTGGAAGAAGTCGTTGACCTTGGTCGACGGAATAGCGATCACCGAGCGCCATTTGACCGACAGGTTCGACGCCCGGAGCGCGTACAGGTAGCCGTCGGCTCCCCCGACGTACACCGTGAGCTTGCCGCTCTGGTCAGGCTCGACGGTGGCGGTATCGACGAACCCGCGCCCCGGCCGGCAGGTCGTGGCGCGCTGGAACCCGACGAACCGCTTGGCGAGAACGTGCCCGGTCGTCGCGTTCAGCTTGTAGAACCATCCGGTGTCCGCGCCGATGTACACATTGCCGCCGACCACGGTCGGGCTGGCCAGGAACCCGCGTCCCGGCTGGCCCGGCCTGGTCGGCCGGATGCCGAGGAAGCGCCACCTGGAGACCAGACCCACGGAGTTCGCCGGGGTGATCGCCGTCGCGGCGGCGTTGTACGACGTGTGCCGCGGCCCGTCAAGGTAGGCCGGCCAGTCGCTCGCCCTCGCGGCCGATGCGCTGCTTGCCGCGCTCAGCGCGAGGCCCGCCGTTGCCGCAATGAACAGCGCGCCCCTGCCGATGACCTGTGTCCCGCGATGCATCCGCTGCCTCCCGACCCTCAGAACTCACAACGGGCACCATTATGGGGACGGACGGACGCTGTTGCCGGTTAAACGCCGCGCAACGGCGAGTTCCGCCCTCGCGGCCCGGGCGATGGCCTGCACATCGAAAGCAACATTGACCAACCGGCAGCCGTTTCCCCGGTACATCCGCGCGGTGGCTCCGTCGGTCGAGTGCACCCCGGCCGGCTTCCCTGCCGATCGGCAGGCGGCCCAGACCCGTTCCAGCGCAGGCCGGAGCACCGGGTCATCGGGGCTCGGCTCGCAGCCGAGCGAGTACGACAGGTCCCGCGGCCCGACGTAGATGCCGTCGACGCCGGGCACGGCCAGCGTCGCATCGAGGTCGGCCAGCGCGGCCGCGGACTCCACCATGATCACGCAGAACGGCTCGTCGGTGCTGGCCAGCGCGCCGCCGGCTGATCGGTATCCGGCCGGCGGGTAGTGGCACGCTCCGACGGCGGCGCTGGCCTGCCCGGCCGAGTCCACGTTCGGCACGATGACCCCGGCGCAGCCGAGATCGAGCGCACGCCCGATGTCGGCCGGGTGCGCGTACCTGACCCTGGCCACCGGGGTCGCCCCGGCGCGGGCGATCGCGGCGGTCAGGGCCGGCAGGTCGTGCTCCGTCGCGCCGCCGTGCTGCAGGTCGATGACGACGTAGTCCAGGCCGGCCGCCGCCATCGCGCCGGCCGCGATCACGTCGGCGATCACCGTCCAGCCGCCGTACAGAGTTTCCGTCCCGCGCAGACGGGCTAGCAGCGTTTCGTTGGGCATGAAAAGTGATCTAACCAGAGGCCCGCCGCCCGGCCGCAGGCTGGCCATCGAGCCCCGGCCTGCGGTGCGGGCATGATGTCCGGTCATGGAGATCGCCGAGCATATCGCCGCCATCGCCGGCGAGGGCAAGCAGCTGGCCGGCGCGGCCGGCGCGGCCGGTCCCGCAGCGCGCGGCATTAGGCTGGGCCGTGATGCCGCCGGGAGGAGTTCAGCGATGGCGATCACCAGCAAGCAGGTCGGACGTGAGCTGGTCAGCCTTCTGCCGCAGCTTTCCGTGCGCGGCGGCCTGGCCGCGCTCGACTTCTACCGGGCGGCGTTCGGCGCCGAGGTCGTCCACCAGGTCGGCGGCACGGCCGACAACCTGAGCGTGGTCGCTGAGCTGTCGGTCGAGGGAGCGCCGTTCTGGGTCGCGGACGAGTCGCCGGAACACGGCAACTTCAGCCCGGAGTCGGTGGGCGGGTCGACGACGCGGATGCTGCTGATCGTCGATGACCCGCAGTCGGTGATCGACCGCGCGGTCGCGGCCGGCGCGACTCAGGTATACCCGGCGGCGAAGGAGCACGGCTGGCTGCTCGGCCGGGTTCAGGACCCGTTCGGCCATCACTGGGAGATCGGCAAGCCGCTCATTCCGTGGCCGCCAGGGCAGCACGGGCACGGCCCGCTACCCGCAGGGCCAGCGCGCTGACTCAGGCCGGCGGCACCGCTCCGGCGCGACTACTCCGGCGCGACTACTCTGGCGGGATGACCCACAGGCAGAACGGGTGCCCGGCCGGGTCGAGGTAGACCCGGACGTGTTCTTGCGGCTGGAACTCCGCGAGGGTCGCGCCCTCCGCGACCGCGTGCGCCCCGGCCTCATCCAGGTCATCGACCCTGATGTCCAGGTGCACCATCATCTGCTGGTCGCCGGGGCCGGCCGGCCACCGCGGCCGCACGTACGCGTCCTCGGTCTGGAACGACAGCCCGGTCGCGCCGCCGGGCGCCCGGAGAGTCACCCAGCCCGGTTCGTCCGCTCCGGCCGGCCAGCCGAGCAGCCTGCGGTAGAAGTCCGCGAGCGCGTTCGCGTCGGGCGAGTCGAGCACGATGCCCGTGATCGTCATCCGCGGCTGTCCCATCACACCTCCTGAGTGGCGGGTCCGGCCGTCAGATCCGGCGGCGCAAGAAGAACGAGCCGATCAAGCCGGCCAGGCCGCCTCCGATCACCAGCCAGGCGCCGAGTAGCAGGTCGGTGTAGGGCAGGGACGTCGGGTTGTAGTGCGTGGCGTTCAGCCCGATCCACACCCCCGCCGCCGCGAGCGCAACGAGCGAGAACAGGCCGGCCACCAGCCGCGAAGCGAAGATACCGCCGACGAATACGAGCGCACCCACCACCACGACGATCAACGCGAACGACAGCGTGAAGGTGCTCGCGGCCTGGTAGTGCCAGTGGAACATCCCGGCGATCGCCGTGTGCCGGATTCCCGAACTCGGCCTGGGTCCGCGGGCGCTGACCCACTTCGGGAAGGCTCCCGCGGCGATCGCCGCTCCGCAGAGCGCGATGAGGAGCGCGACGGCCACGCGACGCCGAGTTCGCATAGGACTGGATTCTAGCGGGCTCAGGTACGCGGCCCGGAATGCCGACGCAATCGCCCCGGCCGACCAGGTCTCAGCCCTGCCGCAGGGCCTCGATGGCCTTGCCGCGACCCGGCCGCCTCGCGGTTCTCCTCGCTGAGCGGGATCATGACCTCGGCCGGAACCGGGATGCCCGTGGCGGTCTTGCCCGACCGCTCGATGACGGCCAGGAACTTCATCACGGGTCTCCTCGGTGCCTGTCGTTACGATCGTCAGTGCGTTTAGTTTGCGACCGTCCGCGCCGTCGGTGTCACGCAGGACGGACAGCATCGAGGAGCCCGGGTGGACGACGAGGAGCACGACGGCTATGACCCGCACGCGGTGCGCGGCGTCTACGACGCCATGGCCGCCGACTACGCCCAGCGGTACGGGGCCGAGCTACGCGAGCCGGACTCCGATACCGCGTTCCTCGACGACGCGCTGACGGATCTCCCCGACGGCCCGGTCCTGGATCTCGGCTGCGGGCCAGCGCAGGTCAGCGGATACCTGGCGGACCGCGGCCGGACCGCGATCGGCATCGACATGGCGCCCGGCATGCTGGCCGCCGCCGCGCGGCTGGTTCCCGGGGCCCGCCTGCTCGCCGCCGACCTGCTGGCCCTGCCGCTGCGCCCGGCGAGCTGCGCGGGCGCGGTCGCCTCGTACTCGCTGCACCACCTGCCGCAGGCGCGGCTCGGCGCCGCGCTGGCCGGACTGCGGGACGTGCTCAAGCCGGGCGGCGTGCTGATCGTGATCACGCACGGCGGCAGCGGCGAGGAGTGGCTCGACCGGCCCGAGGGCAGGGTTGTCCTCAGCCGGTACTCGCCCGCCGAGCTGGCCGACCGGCTCCGCGACTGCGGCCTGGTTCCCGAGGTGACGAGCATGCGGCCGCCCAGGACGGGCGAGTACCCAGCCGACAAGATCCGGATCAGCGCCAGGCGCGGCTGATGCCGCCGCTCGGGCTCGCGCGGTCCGCTGCCTCGCCGGCCGCTGCCTTTCCGGCCGCGAGCCGGGAGATCCATGCTGGTCCGGTGACGGAGCGGGGACTGCGTGGCGGGGCGATCAACCTTGTCACCCTGGCCGGGGATACCGTCAGGCGGCCGCCTTCGCCGCGGTCCGAGTTCGTCCGCCGGCTGCTCGACCTGCTGGCCGGTCATCGGTGGCCGGGCGCACCGAGGTTCCTCGGAGTCGACGACCTGGTCCGCGAGGTGCTCAGCTACCTGCCTGGCCACGCGGCCTGGGAGCCCGACCAGCCCCGGTCCTGTGGCGGCAGGACCTCTGCTGGCGCGGCCTCGAGGCCGGGCCGGACCGGGGCGAGCCGGCCATGCTCCGGCTGCGCGAGGACGGCACGGTAGCCGCTGGTCCGGGCAGCCTACCGGTGGACGCTGCGTCACGCCGCCCTGGTGACCGCCGGCCTGCGCTGAGGACGGCGTACCGACGAGTCGTGCTACAATTCTGTCTAGACTGTCTGGATAGAACTGGCGGACGCAGATGCAATGGCAGGTTCAGGATGCGAAGCAGCGGTTCAGCGAACTCCTCCGGGTAGCGCACGCGGAGGGCCCGCAGTTCGTTACCCGCCACGGCCGGGAAGTCGCGGTCGTGATCGACATCGCCGACTACCGCCACCTGCGCGGTCAGGAGGCAGACTTCAAGGACTACCTGCTGTCTGGTCCCCGGTTCGACGACCTCGAGCTGACCAGGTCGGGCGACTACCCCCGGACGATCGACTGGAGCGGGTCGTGACTTATCTGCTCGACACGAACGTAATTTCCGAGGCACGCAAACGCCGGCCCGATGCCCATGTGATGGCCTTTTTCGACGCGGTCAGTTCCGCCGATGTCTTCATCAGCGTTCTCACGATCGGCGAGATCAGGATCGGCATAGAACGACTCCGCCGCAAGGACGCGAACCAGGCGAACGCGCTCGACGAATGGCTGGCCGGCCTGCGCGCGACCTACGCCGACCGAATCGCGGGCGTCGACGCCAGCATCGCCGAGGAGTGGGGCAGGCTCAACGCGCCCGATCCCGTGCCCGTGATCGACGGCCTGCTCGCCGCGACGGCCAGATGCCGCGGCTGGACACTGGTGACCCGCAATACCGCCGACCTCGCCAGGTGCGCCGTGCGGCTGGTCAACCCGTTCGAGCCCACCGCCTGAGATCGGCCCGGACCTTCCAGTCGGCTTAGCATGAAGCATGGCGGTCTGGGACGAGTTGAAGGGCGTGCTTGCCAGGCTCCGCGACCAGCAGCCGGAGACCCTGCAGGAATATCCAGATCCGAGCCACGACGAGGGCAGGCAGCCGCCGTTCGCGATCGGGCTCGCGCCGTGGGCCGCCTCGACCGCGGCGGACCTGCTCGCTCGGTTCGGCGACGATGTCGACCTCACGGTCGGCGCCCTTCTCTTCCCGCCCGGCAGGCCGAGCCGGCGGCGACCAGCAGCCCCGCCTCAGGCCGATCCGCTCGATCCGAGCCAGGCAACGGCCGAACTGGACGGCCCCGCCGTGGTCCGGTCCGGGCATACGCTGCGCCACGGTCTGCTGCTGCGCAACCGCTCGGCCGACGAACTGCGAGTTGCGACCAACGGGGGCGTCACCGCCGTCGTCGTCGATCCGCGGAGCGGGCAGGTCGTGGGAGGCTTCGCCGGCGCGCAGACTCTGCCGCTGATCGTGTTCGCCGTGGCGCCAGAGCAGACCACGCGGATACCGCTGCTGATCGGGACCGCCAGCTTCGTGCCCGGCCTCGGTTACACCGTCCCGGCCGGAGCGTGGGGCATCCAGGCAACACTCACTCTGGGACCGGACCCTCGGGACTCGCCCCGCAGGCGGACGCCCGTTCTTCCGCTGACCATCACGAGCTGAGCGCGGACGTGGTGCTGGGCGGCGTATTCGGGGGTACTTCGGGCGGACACGACGCTCTCGCCGGGCCCGAGTCGCGGGGTCCGGCGAGAGCAGTCGCGGCGCAGCTACCGGGGGCCGGCGAGAGCAGTCGCGGCGCAGCTACCGGGGGCCGGCGAGGGCAGTCGCAGGGCGGCTACCGGGTGCCGGTGAGCAATGGTTCGGCGGCCAGTTCGCCGGCGATGCGCGGACCAGCGATGACAGCCGGGGCCGGCACCCGCGGGATCCTGGCCAGCCGGCCTGGCATCCACCAGTTGGCCCGGCCGAACAGCGCGACCATCGCGGGGACCAGCAGGCAGCGGATCACCACCGCGTCGATCAGGATCCCTGCGCCCAGACCGGTCGCGAGGATCTTCAGGTCGGTCTGCGGTCCGGTGGACATCGACAGGAAGCTCAGCATCAGGATGGCCGCCGCGCTGGTGACCAGCCGGCCGGTCCTGCCGAGCCCCTCGGTGACCGCGGCGCGCGGGTCGCCGCCGGCGTCGTAGACCTCCCTGATCCTGCTCAGGATGAACACCTCGTAGTCCATCGACAGGCCGAACAGGAAGGCGAACACCATCAGCGGCACCCACATCGTGATGGCGCCGGTAGCGGGGATTCCCCACAGCGCGTTCGAGCCGTGGCCGTCCTGCCAGACCCAGGTCAGCACGCCGTAGGCGGCCGTGAGCGAGATCAGGTTGAACACCACAGCCTTCGCCGCGAGCAGCACCGACCGGAACGCGCGGGCCAGCAGCAGGAAGGTGGCGACCGCGATCAGCGCGAGCATGAGCGGGAAGTCGCCGTAGACCGCGTGGTCGAAGTCGATCAGCGACGCCCCGCCCCCGCCGACGCCGACCACGTGCGGCTGGCCGATCAGCGCCTGCTCCAGCCGGTCGACGGTCTGCTGTCCGGCCGGAACCGTGCTCTCCGCCCGCGGTATCACGGTGACGATCGCCGTACCCTCGCGCGAGTAGTCGGGCGTCGCCGGGGCGACGGCCGCGTAGATGCCCGGCACCCGCGCGGCCCGCGCGGCCACGTGCGCTGCCTGCGCGGCCACGTGCGCGGCCGTCCCAGCGCCGGCCGAACCGCTGCCGGCCGACGGCGAGGCGGTCAGCACCTCGGCGGGCGTGATCACGCCGGACGGGATGCCGCCGCGGGTCAGGGTCATCAGGGCGTTGTGGGCCGGGCCGGACGTCGCCTCGGCGGCGCTGCCAGGCTCGCCCAGGCGCATGGACAGGGCGGGCAGCATCAGCGCGGCGATGACGGCGAGGCCGACGACCGCGGCGACCCAGCGGTGCCGGTACACGCCGCGTGCCCAGGCCGAGAACAGCCTGCTCGCCGAGCGCTCGGTGCGCAGCCTCGGCCAGTCAAGCCGCGGGCCGACGGTCGCCAGGATCACCGGCAGCAGCGTCACCGCGACCACGACCGACACGAGCGGAACGAGCACGCCGCCGTAGCCGACGCTGCGCAGCATGGGCACCGGCAGCACGATCATCGACAGCAGCCCGATCGCGACGGTCAGCCCCGAGAAGACCACCGCCCGGCCCGCGTGGTTCATCGCCTCGACGACGGCAGCGGCGTTGTCACGGCCGGCCGCGCGCTCCTCGCGCCAGCGGCTGACCACCAGCAGGGAGTAGTCGATCGCGACGCCGAGGCCGATCAGCGCGATCAGGAACTCGACGATCTGGCTGATCCCGGTGATCTCGGTCAGGCCTCCGACCAGCAGGAACGTGGCCATCACGGAGATCCCGCCGATCAGCAGCGGCAGCACCGCGAGGAAGCTGGCGTAGACGAAGGCCAGGATCAGCAGCGCGCCGAGCGCGCCGATCATTGCCTCGGCCATGATCCCCGTGCCCTTGCTGGCCGAGGGGGCCTGGCCGTTCGCGAGCAGTTGCTGGCCGGTCACGCCGGTCTTCCAGCCCGCCGGCGCCGCGCGGTCCAGCGCGTGCTGGACAACAGGACCCATGCTCGGGCCGCCGAACCCGGTCACCGGAGGCGTGTAGACGAGCGCGAACGTGGACCGGCCGTCCTTGGTGATGAACGCGCGGTTGTGCGTGGTCGCATAGTCGGCGACCCGAGCGTGCGGCACCGCCGCCGCCACGGCCGCGAAGATCCGCCCGGTCCGCGCGGCGACGCCCGGGTCGCTGATCCGCTGGCCGGCCGGGACCGTCAGCACGGGCACGACCGGGGCCTGCGAGCCGCCGTTGCCGTACGTCCCGACGATCTGGTTGTCGACCTTGAACGCCTGGCCGGGCATCGAGAAGTCGTTGGTCATCCGGTGCGTCGTGCCGCCGACGGTCATTGCGCCCGCGACGGCTACGGCCAGCCAGAACAGCGCGACGAGCGCCTTGTGGCGGAGCACGAATCGAGTCAGGGAAGGCATCGGGTCTCCCGGGGTTCTGCGCCGGCGGGCGTTCCGCCTGGCAGTCACCAGGCTGCCGGTCGGCGCCCTTCCGGTCGTCGTGCCGGAGGCGACACTTGCGGCTACCGCCGCGGGAGCAGCGGCGCGGGCGCGTACTCCCGCCGGAGTACAGCGCCGGCCAACCGCGGGAGGATGATCGTCCATGCTCGCGGTCCTACGCTGGTCCCGTGAGCGCTCTGACGTCCTGGTGGCAACGCTGGCGTACCGGCCGGTCGTGGCATCTGCTGACTGCGCTGATCCTGACCGTCGTGCTGGTCGCCGGCTCCTACGGCGAGGCCCACCCGAACCAGCCCACCGACATCAACGTGCACGGACATCATGTCCCGTACACTCCGAACGCCGCGCTGCTCCTCGTCGCGGCGGCGTCGCTGGCCCTGATCTGGCGGCGCCGCTACCCGGTCGCGACACTCGCCGTCTCCGCCGCCGCGGTGAGCGCCTATGGTCTGCTCGGCTACGTGAACGGCGCGGCCCTGGTCGCGCCGCCGATCGCGCTGTACTCGCTCGCGCTGGCGGCGAGCGTGCGCCAGGCCGTGGTCGCGGCGGTGATCACGCTCGTCGCGCTGATGGGATCGACCGGCATCGGCAATCCGTTCGGCCCCGCCGGCGGCGGCTTCTACCTCATCCCCGCGATGGTCGCCGCGGCGCTGTTCGGCGGCATCGCGGTCAGCAACCGGCGGGCCTTCGTCGCCTCGATCCAGGCCAGGGCCGACGACGAGGCGAGGCGCCGGGTGGACGAGGAGCGGCTGCGGATCGCACGCGAGCTGCACGATGTCGTCGCGCACACGATGTCGACGATCAACGTGCAGGCCAGCGCCGCGGCGACGGTGCTGACCGAGCGCCCTGAGGCGGCGGCCGAGGCGCTCGCGGCGATCAGGACGGCGAGCAAGAACGGGCTGCGCGAGCTGCGCGCGATCCTCAACGTCCTGCGCCAGGCCGACGACGCGGACCCGACCGCTCCGGCTCCCGGCCTGGCCCAGCTCGACGCGCTGATCGCGGGAGCGACCCAGGCGGGCCTGCCGACCACGCTGACCGCGCGCGGCGATCGCGCCCCGCTGCCCGCCGGCGTCGATCTGGCGGCCTACCGGATCATCCAGGAGTCGCTCACCAACGCGATCCGGCATGCCGGCCCGGCCACGGCGACCGTGTCGCTGACCTATCTTGACGGCAGGCTGCTGATCGAGGTCACCGACACCGGCCGCGGCGCGGCGCCGGCGGAGGCACGGGTCGGCAGCGCAGGGCATCCGGGCTCAGGCTCAGGCTCAGGCTCCGGCCACGGGCTGGTCGGCATGGCCGAGCGCGCGGCCGCCGCGGGCGGAACGCTTCACACGGGTCCGGCGCCCGGCGGCGGGTTCGCGGTCACGGCGGCACTGCCGTTCGCCCCGGCAGACGAGCCGGCCGACCACGATCCGGCCGACCACGATCCGGCCGAGCACGGGGACACGGCCGACGCCGCCCGGCCAGCGGCCGCAGAAGAAAGCACCCGGCCGTGATCCGGGTGCTCCTCGCCGACGACCAGTCGCTGATCAGGGCCGGGTTCCGGATCCTGCTCGAGTCGGCCGACGACATCGAGGTCGTCGGTGAGGCGGCCGACGGCGCTCAGGCCGTGGATCTGGCGCTCGCCCGCCGCGCCGACGTCGTGCTGATGGACATCAGGATGCCGAATGTCGACGGGCTAGAGGCAACCCGCCGGATCGCGGCCGACGAGGACCTCGCCGGGGTTCGGGTGATCATCTTGACCACCTTCGAGTCCGACGAGTACGTCTACCAGGCCATCCGGGCCGGAGCCAGCGGCTTCCTGGTCAAGGACTCCGAGCCCGCCGAGCTGATCCAGGCCGTCCGGGTGGTCGCCCGCGGCGAGGCGCTGCTCTCGCCGAGCGTGACCAGGAAGCTGATCACCGACATCGCCAGCCGGCCGGGCAGCCCGCGGCCGACCGGCCGCGAACTCGACCGCCTGACCGGGCGGGAACGCGAGGTCATGGCGCTGGTCGCGGCCGGGCTGTCCAACGACGAGATCGCCGGCCGGCTCTTCTTGTCCCCGCTGACCGCGAAGACCCACGTCAGCCGCATCATGACCAAACTGGATGCCCGCGACCGCGCGCAGCTGGTCGTGATGGCCTACGAATGCGGCCTGGTGGTCCCCGGCCGGCGGCCGCCCGGCTGACCATGGCCGTCTCCCCAGCGCGGACCTTCACGTATCGCGGCAATCGCACCCTGGCACCGACCGCGGGGGTTCGTGCTGCCGGGAAAGGACACAAGCATTGGCGGCAACACAACTCAGCGGGGACCGTTTCACCATCATCACGGGCGGTCCCGGAGCCGGTAAGACCTCGCTGATCGAGGAGTTGCGGCGGCGGGGATTCGCCGGCACGCAGGAAGCCGGCCGCGCCATCGTCAGGGACCAGACCATGATCGGCGGACCGGCGCTGCACACGGCCGACAACGCGCTGTTCGCCGAGCTCATGCTGGCCTGGGAGATGCGGTCCTACCGGATCGCCGAGGAAGAGCCCGCCCGCGCAGTCTTCTTCGACCGCGGTATCCCCGAGCTGAGCGGCTACCTGCGCATGCTCGGCCGGCCGGTCCCGGCCCACATGGCGGCGGCGGCCCGCATGTTCAGCTACCGGCCCAGGGTCTTCGTCGCTCCGCCGTGGCCCGAGATCTACGAGACCGACGCCGAGCGCAAGCAGGACTTCGCCGAGGCCGTTGCCACCTGCGAGGCGGTCCGCGCCGCCTACGCCGAGTACGGCTACGAACCGGTCACCCTGCCGCTGGACACGATCGCCAGACGAGCCGACTTCGTGCTCGCCAGCCGCTGACCGATGATGGGCAGATGTTCACTCCCGAGGAACGCGATCGCGTCCGGGCCCCGGCTGCTCGGGCTGGCCGACCGGATGTACCGCGGCTTCGGCGCCGTGCACCACTGGGACCTGCCGGCCGGCCAGGCGACCTACCGGGTGTTCCTGCTGCCCGGCTGGCTGGAGGTGGACATCGCGTTCGTCCCAGAGGCCGAGTTCGGGCCGCTCGGCCCGCACTGGCGCACGGTCTTCGGCACCGCCGTGCGGCTTGACCCGCCAAGCTCCCTGATGCCAGGACGCTGGCCGGCCGGGCCTGGCACCACGCGCTGCACGCGAAGATCATTGCCATCGACGAGGGGAGTCGCCATGAATCCGAAGCTGCCCTGGTTCGCCGTCATCGCTGTCGCCACGGTGATCGCCTTCGCGCTCGGGCTGGGAGCCGGGCTCGGACTTGGACTGCGGATTGGCTCAGGGCCGGGCGCCGGCCGGGCGCTCTGCACCGCCAATCCCTGCCGGGTCACGATGACGCGCAACGGCTCGGACGGGCTGGTCATCAAGGACGCGCGCGGGCCGAAGGAGGAGAACTCCCTGCTGATCATTGACCCGTCCGGCCTCGCCGAGTTCTGGCAGAACGCCGCCGGCGCGTACGAGGGACCGCGCGGCGAGATCTGCACCACGAACTCCAGTCTCGCCCCGGTCGCGTGCCTCGGCGGCGACGGGACCGGCGGCTGGGTGCGGATCGGCGATGAGGTGCTGACCAGCGGTGACCTCGCCTGGATGCACCGGGCCGAGGGCGCCACCAGGCCCGCCGCGCAGCCAGAGCACCGCCGCGTCCCGGCAGTTCCCGCGGGAGTTGCGTTGACGATAAGGGCACAGTGACTCTACGGGTCCACGGTTCCGCCGCTGCGCCAGTACTCGCCGTGCTCGCGGCTGAGGAACCCCTCGTCGACCAGATACCTGCGCAGCGCGGCGTAGTCCTCGTGCAGGTTTCTCAGCTTGAGGTTGACCTCGCCCTCCTGGTAGCGCACGCCGACCCCGAACTGCTGGGCCACGTGGTCGAGCAGGAGCAGCCGCCTGGACCGCTTGGCGGGCATGGTCACGATCCGGCCGTCCCGCATGAAGTTCCTGAGCACCGCATCCTCGGGTGTCGTCAACGTCCTGTCCTCTCCGGCGAGTGATGCCCGGCCGCGGGCGCGCCCGGGGCCGACCTCGGTGACAGTCTGATGCAGATTGCCGCAGAGCGGGGCACGACCGGAGCGACCGGGCAGAGAACTGCCCGCGCCCGGGTCAGGGCGAGGTCGCGATGCCGAGCGAGTCGGCGCTGGCGAACTTCGGCCCGCGCTCGTAGAAAACGTCGAGCTCGGAGAGCGTGAAACCGGCGTTCGTCAGCAGGTCGACGATCGGCCGGGTGAAGTGGCAGCCGCCCGCTATCCGCCGCTGCACCGGGTCAAGCCGGCGCTGCCAGCGGCGGACCCGCTCGTCGGGAGCGAGCCCGTGCTCGAGGAAGTGCAGCCTCCCGCCCGGCTTCAGCACCCGGCGCACCTCGCTGAGCGCCCCGGCCGCGTCGGGCACGGTGCACAGCGTCCACGTGCTCAGGACCGCGTCGTAGCTGTCGTCGTCGAACGGCAGCGACTGGCCGTCCAGGCCCGACCGGGTGACGGGGACGGCCGACGCGGCCAGCCGCGCGGCCGCCAGCTTCCAGCCGAGATCGGACGGCTCGACCGCGGCGACCCTGCTCACGTCGGCCGGGTAGAACGGGACATTCAGCCCCGAGCCGAAGCCGATCTCGATGACATCGCCGGCCAGGCCGGCGCAGGCCCGCTGCCGCAGCGGGTCGAGCGCGCGGGCGCCGCACACGGCATTGATGATCCGCGGCAGGACGTATTCCCCGTAGGCTCCCACGAAACTCCGATCCTCCCGGATCGCCCGGACCGAACGACACCGCCAGAATACGCCGGAAGCGGCTCGGTACGCGCTCGTGCCCGGCCCGGCCCGGCCCGGCCCGGGCCGGGCCGGGCACGACATCGTCAGGCTATGAGCCCGGCCTGGCGTAGGACGCGGCCGTCGTGCCCTCGAACTCGAGGCCGACGAACGGCTCGTTTCCGCTCACCCAGGCGTCGTGGCCAGGCTCGAGGACGTAGGCATCGCCAGGGCCGAGGTCACCGTCGGTCCCGTCGGCGTGGCTCACGTGCAGCCGGCCGGAGACGACCGCGCCGATGTGACGTGCCTGGCAGGTGTCGGTGCCCGCGACCGGCTTGATGCACTGCGTCCAGCTCCAGCCGGGCTGCAGGGTCAAGCGGGCGGCCTTGACGGCGCCGAGGCCGACGGTCTCGACCGTGGTCTTGTCCGGCGTCCGCGTCTCGTCCGCCGCGCTGAAGTTCTTGATCATGATGCCAGTCACGTCGCATCCCCTCGTCGGTTGCCGATTCACTGCTTCTTACCCGTCACGGCCACCGGCTACCGCATGGTCGGGCGCGCCTGGGCGAAGGTCCAGCGGTGCCCTTCGGGGTCCTCGGCCTGGTAGGCGCGGTAACCGTGCTGGTGGATCGGTTCGACGATCCTCGCCCCGGCCGCAGCGGCCCGCGCGCAGTGGGCGTCCAGGTCGTCGACGTAGATCCACGGCACGTGCGGCTCCTGGACCGGCCCCTCGTGCCCCTCGTGCCCCTCGTGCCCGGCAGGCTCGGCAGGCTCGGCGGGCCCGTCTTCGGCCTTGAACACCATCAGGGAGCAGTGCCCGATGCGGAACTCCAGCCAGGCTCGCTCGGCGTCGAGGTCGCGGCCGGCCTCGGGCACGGGCAGGCTGCGCGGCGAGACGAACCCGAAGGCGTCGGCCAGCCACCGCGCCGCGGTGACGGGCTTGACGTAGTAGACCGCGAGGGCGAGCCGGTCGAGCTCGTCAGGCTCTCTGGCCGCGGCGTCGCGGCGGGCGCACCAGGCGCCGAACCAGTCGGGAACGACTCGCTGCCAGGCCGTGCCCCCGCGGTCCTGCCCGCCTGCGGGCACGGTCGCCAGCACCCGGACCGTCGTCCCGCGCGCGGCAGGGGCGAACGTCACCTCGACCTCGACGTCGTCCACCAGGCTCTGCCAGGCGAGCCGCTGCCCAGGCCGCCAGTCGGTGATCCGCGCGAGCTCGAGCGCGTCGCCCGGCTCGGTCCCGTACACCTCGAGGATGCGGCCGCCGACCCCAGGCTCGCAGACCATCCTGACCGCGCGCGCCGCGTCGAAGAAGTTGATCGGCCCGCGCACCCACCACAGGTCCATTTCGTCGGTGAACGCGGTGAACGCGTCCTGCGGGCTGATGCCCACCGTGACCTCACTGGACACCGATCGAGGGCTGGTCACCGTTCCGCCTGCCTTTCGACGTGCTGGACAAACGAGGCGAGCTGCGCATCCCAGTGCGCCTGGAGCTGGTCAAGCCAGGCCTGGATGGCCGCCACCGACTGCGGCCGCAGCCGGAACACCCGGACGCGCGCGTCCGCGGCGTCCCGCTCGTCGGCGACCAGGCCGGACCGCAGCAGCTGCCTGAGGTGCTTGCTCATGGCCGGCCGCGACATGCCCGTGGCCGCGGCCAGCTCGCCGGCCCTGGCCGGCCGGGTGCCGAGCAGTTCCACGACCCGCCGCCTCGTCGGGTCGGCGAGCGCCCCGAAGAGGCCGGCGACGGCCTGCTCGCCCGTGCGCTGAGTGTCCATCTCAAGCAATAATTAACCATTAGCTCAACATTTGTCAACCGCGGACTCTAACGTTGAGCGAACTCGCACGGCGGCGAACTCGCCGCGCGCAGCGCGCCCGCTATTCGAGTGCCCCGGGTCAGACCGGCGGCTGCGGATCGTACTGGATGCCGCGCTAGCCGGTCGGGCATAGCGTTGGGCAGGCCCGGATCTCGCGCACGGGCGGGAAAGGCGGACCGCACGGCATGCCGAGCTTCGATGACCTGGTGGCCGAGGGCGCGTCGGTAGACGTGGCCGGCTGGGACTTCTCCTGGTTCGATGGCCGGGCCAGCGAGGACCGGCCGCCCTGGGGTTACGCCAGGATGCTCGGCGAGCGGATGGCCGCGCTGGCGGGGGTGCCCGGCGCGGCCGCGCTCGACCTGCAGACCGGCGGCGGCGAGGTCCTCGCCTCGATCCCGGCAGCCCCGCCCGCGCTGGTCGCGACCGAGTCGTGGCCGCCCAACATCGAGGCGGCGCGCCAGAACCTGGCCAGGCTCGGCGCGCGGGTCGTCCCGGTGGCCGGCGAGCTTGCCGACCTGCCGTTTGCCGACGCCGCGTTCGACCTGGCCGTGAGCAGGCATCCGGTCGGCGTGCGCTGGGACGAGATCTTCCGGGTGCTCAAACCGGGTGGCAGCTACCTGTCGCAGGACGTCGGCCACGGATCGGTTCGCGAGCTGACCGAGTTCATGATGGGCCCGCAGCCGGACGACGACGGCCCGACCCGCGACCCGAGGTGGTCGGTGGCCGGCGCCGAGACCGCCGGCCTCACCGTGGTCGATCTGCGCGAGTTCCGCGGCCGGATGGAGTTCGGCGACATCGCCGCGGTGGTCCACTTCCTGCGCAAGGTCGTCTGGATCGTGCCCGGGTTCACGGTCGACGCCTACCGGGACCGGCTGCGCGCGCTGCACGAGCGGATCGAGGCGCAGGGCCCGTTCGCCGCGACCAGCGTCCGGTTCCTGATCGAGGCGCGCAAGGGCTCAGGCGACCGCCGGAGAACCGCGATCGCCTGACGATAAAACCTCGCATCGTTACCCTGTTAACGAAAATCATCATTCAAGCGTCTTTGCCATAGATGGCGCCGCATCACCGCGGCGAGCTCACCATCGAGGAGCGCCGGTGTCCAGGTTTGCCACCACCACGGTCAGGTCCACCCGGATCGCCTGCGCGGCGCTGCCCGCACTCGCGTGCGCGCTGCCCATGCTGGCGGCTGCGCCCGCGGTCGCGGCCGGCGCGCACGCCGCCCGGCCGGCCAGGTCCGCCAGGTCCGCCAGGTCCGCCAGGTCCCTCAGTCTCGCCGCGGCGGCGGCGCGGTACGCGAACTGGCCGACCTTCCACGGCAACGCGAACCTGACCGGCGTGTCCCAGGACCCGGCAATCTCCACGCTGAACGCCGGCCGGCTCGGCGTCCGCTGGATGACGCATACGTTCGGGCCGGTCCTGTCCTCGCCGGTCACCAAGTACAGCGCCGCCAGGAACAAGACGCTCGCGTACGTGGCGAACGAGAACGGCGACCTCGAGGCGATCGACACCGCCACCGGGGCCATCGTCTGGTCCGACGCGCTCGGCGTCCCGCTGCACGCCACGCCGAGCGTCTTCGGCACGCACCTGTGGATCGGCACCGCCGTCAGCGGCAGGATGATCAAGGTCAACTCGAACACCGGCGCGGTGCAGTGCCGGGTGTCCCTCGGCACCGGGATCGACTTTGCCAGCCCGGTGATCGCCACGCCGCCCGGCGGCGTCACGACCCTGTTCATCGGCGTGCAGGACAACGGCGCGGTCCAGGGCCCGATGATGGCGATCAACGACAGGACCTGCAAGGTCGAGTGGCGGCGCAACCCCTACCGGGTCTTCTCGGGAAGCTGGAGCCCGGACGCCTACGGTGTGGACGCCCACGGCCGACCGCTGGTGATCTTCGGGAGCGGGGACCCGGACTGCGCGATCTACGCGCTCAACGCCAAGACCGGGGCGACCGCCTGGCGGGTCGCCTCCCTGGTCGGCGGGCTCGCCGACTTTGGCACCGGAGCGGCGATCTCGCCGCCCGGCCGCAACGGGATCGCGGACGGCATGGCCTACGTGGCAGGCAAGGACCGGATCCTGTACGCGATCGACCTGACCACGGGCAAGCTCATGTGGCATTTCGACTACGGCGCGGCCACGGGCACCAGCCACAGCGGCGGCCGCTCCACCGCGGCGCTGGCCGGCCGGTCGGTGGTGTTCGGCACGCCGATCGGCGTCGCGGCCGTGGACGCCGTCACCGGCAAGCAGATCTGGCTCTCCGAGAAGGTCGGCCCCGCTGACACCGAGGTCCTCTCCTCCCCGCTGGTGACCGGGCCGGCCGGGCACCAGGTCGTCGTCTACGGCGACCTGAACGGCTACATCGAGGTCGCCAGCCTGGCCACCGGCCAGGTGCTGTACAAGTACAAGACCGGCGGCTACGTGATCAGCTCCGCGGCCGACTCGGCGGGCGGCCTGCTGATCGGGTCGAGCGACGGGTTCCTGTATGACCTGGCGGTCGGCGGCTCGAACGGCACGCCGCCCGCGGCGACGATGACCGCCCCGGGCGGCGGCACCATCGCGAACCCCGGCACCAAGCCGGTGCTGGCGCGCGGTACCGCGACGGCCGGGTCAGCCGCGGTCGCCGCGGTCGATGTCGCCGTGCAGATGAACGGCGCGTCCGGGCCGTGGTGGAACGCGCGCAAGCACGCCTGGCAGCAGGGCCCGGCCTACGACCGCGCCTCGCTCGGGCCGGCCGGCGGCACCAGGACCTGGTCGTTCGGTGTGCCCGCGCTCAAGCAGGGCAGCGTGCTCACCTTCACCGCGCGCGCGGTCGGCGCCGACGGCCTGGTCGAGCGGCGGCTGGTCCAGCGGACCGTGACCGTGCGGCCGGTGGCGACCGGACCGCGGGTCACGCTGTCCGCGGGTCAGGCGAGCCCCGGCGGGTCGGTGCGGGTAACGGGGCATGGCTTCGGGTCCGGCGAGAAGGTCACGCTGTCGCTGCCCGGCGCCGTCCTCGCCACGGCGACGGCGCGGGCGGACGGCTCGTTCGGGCCGAGGTCGGTAACGGTGCCGCCCGGGTACGCCTACGGCCTGACCGCGCTGATCGCGAAGGGGCGGCGGTCGGGGCGGTCGTCGACGGCGCCCCTGGACGTCACCGGTCCCTGGTCGCAGCTCGGCTACGGTCCGCAGCGCACGGCCGACCAGCCGTTCGACCGGGTGCTGTCCGAGGAGGTCACCCCGGGCAAGCAGTTCCGCATGATGCCGTACTGGGTGTACTCCGCCCCGGCGTCGATCCAGAGCTCGCCGGCCGTGGCCGACGGCCTGGCGTTCGCCGGCGACCAGTCGGGCAGGCTCAGCGCCGTCCGGATCGCGACGGGCGCCCTGGCCTGGTCGGCGTCGGTCGGCGGGACGGTCGGCTCGTCTCCGGCGGTGGACCGGGCGGACGGCGTGGTCGTGGTCGGCTCGTCGAACGGCGGCATCACCGCGTACAAGGAGCGGACGGGCAAGCTGGCCTGGCGGGTCAAGACCGCAGCGGCCGTGACATCGTCGCCGCTGGTCAACCACGGCGCCGTCTACGCCGGCTCGCGGGACCGCAAGCTGTACGCGATCTCCGCGAAGTCGGGAAGAGTCAGGTGGACCGCCGCGCTGGCGGGCCCGGCCGACGGCTCCCCCGCGTTCGACCCGGCGACGTCCACCGTCGTGATCGGTGACCGCAGCGGCGCGGTCACGGCCTTCCACGCGGGCGCGACGTCGGTGTCCAGGCGCTGGCGCGTCGCCGCCGGCGGGGCGGTCGACAACAGCCCCGTGATCGCGCGGGGACGGGTGTTCGTCGGCTCGGCGCACGGGGTCGTCCGCTCGTTCGCCGAGTCCACCGGCGCGCGCGGCTGGTCCAAGTCCGTCGGGCCCTCGGTCACCGGGCAGATGGCCTATCAGGGCGGGCACCTGTATGTCGGCGCGACGGACGGCAGCCTGACGGCCCTGAAGGCGAGTGGCGGGTCCACGATGTGGAGCGAGCCGCTGGCCGGGCCGGTGACCGGGGTCAGCGTCACGGACGGCATGCTGTTCACCGAGTCCGCCAACGGAACGGTCACCGGACTGCGCATCGGCGGCGAGGTGGTCTGGCTGGCGAAGACCGGTGCCGCCCTGGCCGGCAGCCCGGCGATCATGGACAACTCCGTTTTCGTCGGCAGCGAGAATGACGGGCTGTACTGCTTCACGCCCTTCGGTGAGCCCGTGGTGTAAGCCGCGGCGCCCGTCGCGTTCCGCCAATGCCGGCCGAGGGGCGGGTCATGCAACCGGCGGGGCCGGCGGGCGCGTCCGACCTGCGGTGGCGCCCATTGGTGGCGGTGACCTGGTATCCGCGCCGCAGCGCGGCCGAGCATGTCGATCCGCGTCGCTACAATGCGGTGACGGTGACGGCGCCGCGTCGTTATGGCTCGGCGCACCTGGTCACGAGGACGTTCACCGCGCGGCGGATCATCACGAGGCTGGCCAGGCTGGTCAGCGCCTGTCGGCCATGCCCCACATCCTGATGAGCTGCCTGGAGATCACGGCCGGGTCCTACAGCCGGCTGACCTTCGTCCCAGCGCAGACCCGCTGGCCGCGGATCGTCGTCACGATGGACGGCTGCGGGGGCGCCGGGGGTGAGCGTCGCCGGGCATGGCCAGCCCGCGCTCGATTACTGGCGTTCCCCGCTGATCGCGACGATGGACCGACTGCTTGGCCTGCCTGCACCCAGCCGGTAGCCACTTCCCCCCTATTCGAGTCATTTTCGTGCCCGATCTGCTGCTTATCGGGTGAACTACATCCGGGTAAGTGGCCCGATCCTGCCGCCTGGCGCCCGGTGATCGTCGCGAAAACGCGGTCGCCGGCCGCGTACAGCGCCTCCTGCATCGCCGAACTGCCGGTATGCCCGGAGTCCTCGATGACGACGAGCTCGGCGCCGGGCCACGCTCGCGCGAGCTCCCACGCGGTGATGACCGGGCCGCCGAGGTCGCCGCGGCCGTGGACCAGGACACCGGGAATGCCGACCAGCCTGCCCGCCTCGCGGATGAGCACGCCGTCCTCGAGGAACCCGTCGTTCGCGAAGTAGTGCGAGCAGATCCGCACGAAGGCCAGCCTGGCGTCGTCCGGCCGACTGCCGTACGTACCCGGCTGGCCGTTGTACTCCATCGAAATGACCGCGTCCTCCCAGGCCAGCCACTCGGTCGCGGCCTGCGCGCGGACGCCGGGATCCCGGTCCTCCATCAGCCGGGAGTACGCCATCAGCAGGTCCTCGATCGGCGGCTCGGCGTCGGTCGGCAGCCGGTACCTCCCGGCGCCGGCGAAGTCGCGGAACCGCGCCCACGCCTCGGGGAACATCCGCCCGGCACCCCGGTACAGCCAGTCAAGCTCGGACCGCCGCGTCGACGTGACGCTGACCAGCACCATGCCGGACACCCGCTCCGGATGCCGCTCCGCATAGGCCAGCGACAGGGTCACGCCCCACGAACCGCCGCGCAGCAGCCATCGTCCTACACCGAGGTGCTCCCGCAGTCGCTCCATGTCGCGGATCAGGTGGTCGGTCGTGTTGAGCCTCATGTCGGCCGCCGGGTCGCTCGCATGGGGCCTGCTGCGGCCGCAGTTGCGCTGGTCGAACAGGATAATCCGGTGCCGCTGCGGATCGAACGACCTGCGCTGCCCGGTCGTGCATCCCGAGCCTGGCCCGCCGTGCACGATCAGTACGGGCAGGCCGTCCGGGTTACCGCACGCCTCCCAGTAGACGAGGTTGCCGTCGCCGGTGTCGAGCATGCCGGTCTCGTACGGCTCGATCGGCGGGTACGCCACATCGCCTCCCGCCCTTGTCCGGGCCCGTGGGCCCGCGGGCCGACGGCCGGCGGGCGGGACGAGGAATCTTCAGCAAGCCCCGGTTGTCGTTGCCACCTGACTCCGACTATAACCGGCAGGCCGATCCGAAATAACCTATTTGACGGAATTCGCGCGCGGGCCGATGCTGGACCGGCCACACTCTGCGCTGCAGGAAGGGACCCGACCGTCATGGCCGTGACCCGGGCATTCGACACCGTCCAGACCGAGAGGCTGCTGATGCGACGTTGGCTGGAATCCGACCGCGAGCCGTTCGCCGCACTCAACTGCGACCCGGAGACCATGCGCTACTTCCCGAGCACGCTCGACCGGGCCGCCAGCGACGCGTTCGTCGACCGCATCGAGTCGCTGTTCGAGACCCAGGGCTACGGCCTGTGGGCACTGGAGGTCCGAGAGACCGGGCAGTTCATCGGGTTCACCGGGCTCAACCCGATGCCGGACGGCGTGCCTGGCGCGGGCGGCGTCGAGGTGGGCTGGCGACTGGCCAGGCACGCCTGGCATCACGGCTATGCGACCGAGGCGGCCAGGGCGGCGCTCGGCGTCGCGTTCGACGGCGTCGGCCTGGCGGAAATCTGGTCCATGACGGCAGTGCTCAACGAGCCGTCCCACGCCGTCATGCGCCGGATCGGACTGACCGAGGCGGCCAGGTTCGACCACCCGAAGGTCCCGGCCGGTCATCCGCTCCAGCCGCATGTCGCTTACCACCTGGCACGACCGCAGGCGGCGTGACCCGGACCGTCACGCCCTTGACGGCCAGCAGCGCAGCCCCGGCCTGTGACAGACCTGCCTCGGCCAGGAGCCCGCCGGTAATCACCGGGGTCCCGGGCGGCGGTTCGATCCGGAACGCTGCCGGATCAACCTCGGCCGTGACTTCGCTGAGTTCCGCGCGAAGGAGGGGATGGCCCTCGCAGTGCCGGACCTGGCGGAGCACGATTCCCAGCTCGGCGTCGATCAGGGCCTCGACCCGGTCGGCCAGCATCGGAGACCCGGACAGCCGGCCCGGCCGCGACACCGCCGGATCGGCTGCCGCTACCACCCGCAGCGCGGCCCGGCCGGAACCTGCGGCATCGTCGACGGCCAAGACGCGCACATCGGGATGCAGGAGCCAGGCCGGGTCGATGACCTGCGCGATCGCTCTCGGCGGCGGCTCGGCCGGCCGGACCGCGACCCGATCCGGGTAGGCCCGCCACAGGTGCTCCCCGTCGCAGGCGATGCAGACCGGCCGGCGTCCGGGATCTGTGATCGTCTCGATTCGGTACCGGCCTGGCATGGCAACCTGCACCAGGGCGGCCTCGTCGACCTGATCCGGCCCCTGATCCGCGATGCCCTGCCAGAGCCAGTGAGTCCGCCGACCAAGATCGGTCGACGCGAACGCGGCCCCGGCGGGCCTCGTCATCGTCCCGGTGTCCGCCCACTCGCGCAGCTCCGCCGAGAACCGCAGCGGTCCCAGCCCGGTGCGGTACAGCAGGTTCACCTGATCGTCGCTGAGGCCCGGCGCTGCCGGCGCCTTCCCAGGCACCGCCTGCCCCCCGGCAGGCACGGGCGCTGGCCGGAGCTCGTCGTGATCCTGCTCGTGTGCAGGCTGGCGGGTGGAGAGCCGTTGATCCGCCGAGTCCGCCGGATCAACGGTCAGACCGGTGAACTCGGCCGCTTCGGTTCGCCTCAGGCTGACCCTCTCGCAACGCAGCAGGATGCCCAGCTCGGCATCGCCAGCGCGCTGACGCCGTCAGCGGCGGCAGCGGCCGCGGCACGGTGTGCTCGGTCGCTGGCCAGGCGAGGTGAACCGGCGATGGCATAGGCGCTGCGGCCGAGGTGCTCGGACTGGCCCGTGACCCGGAGGTCATACTCCGCGAGCAGCCAAGACGGGTTCATCAGCTCCGGGAACGGGACGCTGCCCGACACGCCGTCGCAGATCGGACCCGCTCCCGATATTCCGGGCTCGTGACCGCACCGGTCAGGCTGAACCTGACCCAGCGCGCCCGGTAGAGCAGCGGAACCAGGTCGCCGATCGTTGCACCCGGCAATCCGGTCGTCACCGCTCACTGTAGCGGGCTCCGGTTGTTACCCGCTTTTTTGCCAAACGGAAACGTGCATCGAACTGTCGCTCGTGAACGGCTCGTGCTTCCACCCGCTCCAGCGCTCACGCAGCGTCATTCCGGCTAGCCGCGCCATCAGGTCGAGCTCGGAGGGCCACACGTAGCGAAACGGCGAGGAGAACACTTCGAGTTCGCCGTCGACGACCCAGTAGTGGTGAGAGACCAGCCCCTGCCTCGCGACGTCGTACTCGTCGAAACCGAGATGGGTGGGGGTGATGGTGAATGCCCGGACGGTCTCGCCGGGCGGGAGGCGCTGGAGCGAAGGAACCTCTACCTCGACCACGAAGCAGCCGCCCGGCTCCAGGTGGGCGGCGACATTGCGGAAGCACTCGACTTGCTCGCCTTGCGTGGTCAGGTTCTCGATCGTGTTGCGAACGAGGTAGGCGAGCCGGAACGCCCCGTCCACCCTGGTGGTCGCGAAGTCGCCGATCGTCACCCCGATCTCGTCGGCGCCCGGCTGCGCTCGCAGCTGCACGACCATGGCCGGGGACAGGTCGATCCCGTCCACGCGGACACCCCGGCGGCTGAGCGGCAGCGCGATGCGGCCGGTGCCGATGCCCAGCTCCAGGGCACTGCCGTCTCCGGCCAGTTCGGCGAGGAAGCTCACCACCGGGTCGATGGCCGCGGGTTCGAACAGCTCCGGCCAGTAGACCTCGTACCGTTCCGCTATCCGCTCGTCGAAGTACACCGTAGCCGCAGGCACCGGAGGCACAGGAACCCCGGGTGTAGGAACCTCGGGCGTTGGCACGTCGGGCATAGCACCACAGTGCGGCATTACCGAACCCGGCCGCCACCAAATTTGCGGCTGAGCGGACGCCTGCCGGTGCCGTGCCGTCATAATCCTGGCCGCACCACAACTTGCCAGCAACGCGGACTGGCCCTGTTCAGGAGGGCTTAGGGCACGCTACGTCACCGGCGGCGGCGACATCCCGGCAAGCACGGCCCGCGCCGCCGCGGTCGGGTCGCTCCTGACCGCGCACTCCCACACCCGCACGACCGTCCAGCCGCCGCTTTCCGCGACCTGGGAGCTCCTGCGGTCGCGTTCGCGAGTTCGCTCGATCTTCGCGGTCCACAGAGCGGCATTCGGACCGGCAAACGGCTTCTGCCTGCCATGCACGGGACAGGCGTGCCAGAAGTCACCATCCACGAAGACGGCGATGCCTCGCTTGGGCAGGACGATGTCGGGCGTGCAACCTGGCCCCAGCTTCGCATGCAACCGGAACCGCGCGCCCAGCGCATGCAAGGCCCTGCGCAGTGCCACCTCGGGCTCGGTGTTCACCGTGACCCTTCCTTGCAGGTGCCTGCCCGCTGACGTGCTAACCCACTTGGCCATGCGCCTCCCGACCGCGCGAAGTCATGCTCGTTCGGACCGCGACAGCCAGCGCCTCGGCCAGTGCGGGCGGAACGGCGTTGCCGACGAGACGATAGCCGTCCGGAAGGGATACTCCCGCCGAAGTGAACTCGAAGTCGTCAGGGAAACCTTGGAGCCTGGCGGCCTCGCGAAGCGAGAACGGCCGGTCCTCAAGCGGGTGCAGGAAGTACCTTGGGTTGCCGAAGTCCGTCAGCACGGTCGGCGACGGCGCATTCCACGTCGGCCGCTTGAAGAGCCCGGAACAGAAGAGAGCGCCCAGCAGGTCGTAGCCGTTGTTCTTCTTCTTCGCAAAACCACGCCGGCACAGGTCATCGAGCACCGGCCCTAGGTCATGCAGGCCCGACAACCGCTCGATGACCGCTACCGGCAGCGGGTTCCCGTTCGGGATTGAGCCGTACTGCTTGTGCCGGCGGTTCCTGGCGATTACCTCGAGGATCGTGCGCTCAGCGGCGCTGACCGGCCCGAACGCTTCGGGAATGTCCCAGGTCCGAACCGACTCCGGGCCGTGCCGGACATTACACAACTTCTGGCCTTGGCCGATAGACTTTATGACATGGTCGTAATAGCCCGGCCAATTCTTGTCAATCTGATGATCGGCGACCTGTTCCGACAGCTCCCGGAGGTCGCTAATCGCGTGACTTATCGTGAGCGGGTCGTTCAGGGCAAACGGGCCGTCTTGCTTTATGCCGTGCAGCCAGGACGGCATCGCGCGCGGCCGGCCCGTCTCGCCGTTGCGCACGACTACGGCGTACTCCGGGTCCGGCCACCTGTAGGCGGCGGCTGGTGAGTTGATCCGGCGTCCCACGAGGAATATTCGCCGCCTGTGCTGCGGGACGCCATATCCGATGGCATCGAGCAGATTCACCGAGACCTCGTACCCGGCCTGCCGGAAGTCGTCCTGGATCAGTTCTAGGTACTGGCCGCCGAAGTTCTGAGCGAGGCCCTCCACATTCTCGGCGACGAAGTAGGCTGGCTCCAGGAACTGAACGGCGTCGCGCATGGCCCGATACAAGCTGTTCCTCGGGTCGTCCGCTCGTTTTGGCCCGGCCTTCGAGAACCCCTGACAGGGGAAGCCGCCAAGGACGACATCCACGGACCCGAACTCGTCTCTCCACTGCCCGAAGTCAACGTCGGTCACGTCGCCGAGGTAAGCCGTGGGCCCGAGGTTGTGCACGTGGACAGCCGCAGCGGCCGGGTTGTTGTCGATGGACCGCAGGATCTGGAATCCGGCCCGGCGGAAACCCAGGTCCATGCCGCCGCACCCGCCGAAAAGACTAACCGCACGCAACTCGTGCCCTTTCGCCTCCCTGCCCCGGCTGGCCCAGGGTACGCCCTGCCGGGCCGAGCAAGCGGCCTGACATGCCGCGACGCGTCGATGCGCCGGCTGGTGCTTGTCATGCCGCAGGCCAGCCGAGGCGGATCCAGACGAACCGGCCGACTCATGTGCAGCCGTTTGGTTCGGTGACGAACCGGCGGTTAGCGGCTGCTGGCGAGGCCGGCGGGGACGGATGTCCGAAATCTGTTCGGTGACCTCCTCGACCGTGGCGATCTGCGTGAACACCATGCCGAGGCTGGCCAGCGTCGCCCGTTGAAGCTCCTCCGCCGGTACGCCGTTCATCTCCCTGGTGGCAGTGCCGTCGCTGAGGAATACCACTCGGAAGTCGTGCTGGGACGCCTCGCAGGCCGTGGTTTCGCAGCAGATGTTGGTGGCGATACCGCTGATGATCACCGATTCGATGCCGCGCTCGCGGAGCTGCCGCGCGAGATCGGTGCCGTGGAATGCGCCGTAGCGGGCCTTGTTGATGATGAGGTCCTCGGGCGCGACGTCGAGCGCCTCGTGCAGCTCGGCAGTTGGCGATCCCTCGGTGTAGAGCTCGACGACGAACGGCGGGACCAGTTCGGCCATCACGCCGAGGTTCGAGCGGTCCTTGGCCATCCACCCCCGGGTGTGGGCGACCAGCACCCCGGCTTCGAGGCAGGTGTGGATCAGCCCGTTGATCGTGTCAAGGAGCGCGCGTCCATCGGGGGAGGCCAACGGGGTCTCCTCAATGAAGCAGCGCTGCATGTCCACGTTAATCAGGGCGGTCTTGGCTGGGACGAGAGGGAAACCAGGCAGAGGTCAGCAATCATATGTGCTGACCTGCGGGTAGGAGTGACCGTGGGTGGCCGGACCAGACCGCTTATGGCCGAGGCTAATGGCACATTGCGACGGCCGACCGCCTCGGTCAGGGCAGCTGGCCCGCCTTTTTGACGATCCCGGAGCTGAGGATGGCGTTCCAACTTTGGATCTGTCCCTCGCGCACGTGCCGGCCGTACTCGGTGTGCGCCTTGACCGCGATCACCAGCAAGCCCATATAGGTGTAAGTGCGCGGGTTGATGATGATCTCCATCTTCCAGAAATGTCTCTGGATCATGTACAGGCCGATCCCGTGCCGGCCGGAAAAGTCGGTCGCGGACCGGTCGAAGCGCACACCTGGCAGGCCAGCCAGAACCGCGTACAGTTCGGCCTGGAAGCGCGCCGGCAGCGGGAAAAGGTACATCAGGCCCATGATGGCGCGGAACGCCGCGGCGGGCTTGGTGTGGTTGTTCGCCAAGATGATGTGCCGAAGCGCGGCTGGTTCGGCCGGAAGCGTTGCCAGGTACCGGTAGAGATTGCTAAAGCAGCCGGGCCAGCCTCCCACTTGTCCGCCGCAGCCGCCCTTGCTGCCGCCGGCAGAGCTGAGCTTGCCGTGATCAAGGACGAACATGTGGTGAAGGTCGACCTCAAACCAGGTCACTTCGCGGTTACGGTGCGGACCGATTTTTTGCTGTAGGTCTCGGTACATCCAGTCGCGCGGGCCAGGCACGAATGCCGGTGTCAGCGCGGCGGCTCTGGTGGCATAGTCCACCAGCTCGACCGCGTTCGCGGCGAGCCCCTGGCTGGATCCCTGCTGGAAGCCGATGACGGGATGGCCGGAAGATACCGTGTGTGTGCTTCTGCGGCCAGCCAGGCTCTCGGACACGCCGATCCCGGCAGCGGCGACGGCGATAGTGGCCGCTGCGGCGATCCACGCTTTCGCTGGGCGCCTGGGCCGGAGTGATTGGCGCTGGGAGGGCTTGTGCTGGGCTGGCTAAGGACATGCTGCAGCAGGTCAGCTGCGTCTGCGCTGGTGGCGGCGTCGAGCACATCTGCTGCCCGGACGGGGTTCCAGGCCGACAATCGGCCGTCCAGTTCGTTCATTGTCGGGCTTCCTTGAGCGCGGTCGGTTGGACAGGTTGCTGTTGCGGTTCGAGTAGGTTGGCGGCGAGCTTGCGGGAGAGCCGCTGGCGGGACGGTGCAGGCGGGCCTTGGCGGCAACAGCGGAGCAACCGATCACGGTGCCGATAGCGGCCACTGTCAGGCCCTCCCAGGCCGCCAGCCGCAGGACCTCCCTGTCGGCTTCGCTGAGGGAGCGGAATGCTGCCGCGAGCTCCATGTCGGCGGCGATCAGCTCCGAATGATCATGGGCGACGTCACTGCCTGGTAGCAGCAACCGCGCCCTGTCATCCAGCCTGCCGCGCCTGGCCAACGTTCTTCGCTGGTTGGCAACCGCGAAATGGGCGGTCCTGTACAACCACGGCAGTGGCTGGGGCGGCAGATCGTCAAGGTTGCGCCAGGCGGCAAGGAATGTCTCAGCAACGACATCCTGAGCAAGGTCTGCACCAACGCGCCTGCGAGCGTAGGCAAGAACCGGGCTGTAGTAGCTCCCGAACAAGTCGGTGAACTGCCGCGCCCGGCAATCTGGTGAACCTCCGGATACGTTCATCACCCTGTATACGTCCGGATAGGAACCCGGGGAGACACCCAACGGCCAGGATTCTGCGTAGATTGATCTTGGCAGCCTGCGGTCCTCCCGTCTTCCGCGTAGGCGCCGAAATCCGGGTGAGTTGCCGCCGGGTCAAGGTTCGGCCTAGGCCGATCGCGGGCCGATCGCGGAGCGACGCGACCGCAGGGAGCGCCCTTGAGGTGACGGCTGCGAGCTGGACAATGAGGAGCCAGGAAGACGGTTGACCCGCCTGCTACGCGAGCACGACGGAAGAGCGACTGAGCCTGGTGCATCGGCGCTATCCGTCAGGAGCACGTCCGTTCCTGGCGGGCTGCGAGGCTAAAGGCTGGAGCGGCGAGCGAGGCGCCATTCGGACCGGTGACCGTCGCCAAGGCGTATCGGCTCTTGCGCGCAATCCTGAACACTGCCCTGCACGACAAGCGGATCAAAGAGAACCCCTGCCGGATCAAGGGCGCTGACAAGGAGTCGAGCCCGGAGCGGCCGGTGCTCAGTGTGACCGAGGTTTACGCCCTAGCCGATGCGATCGGCGCGCGTTACCGTGCGCTGGTGCTGTCAGCTTGGGAAGCTGCATGGACCAGCCCGTAGGGACGCCTGACCAGCCAGTTTGGCTGTCCGCTGGATGCCGTCGCTGACCGCTTGGCGCCCTGGCTAATTGCACGCTAGTTGCACGGTGATCTTGCCTGTTTCATCTCAGTTTGGCGGGTCGGCCCGATCGCCAGGCAGGGCGGTCGCCCCATCGCCAGCTACCGTTCCCAGGCCAGCAAAGCTCCCCGGCCGAACAGCTGTTTCATCTGGAAGTGCAGACATTTCCGTGCGTGGTCGCAGGCGGGCGGCGGCACCGGCACAAGATTGATGATGCCGCCGTAGTACAACGCGATCACGGTGCCTTCGGGATTCACAGCCGAGGCGTTCCACGATGGGATGCTCGGCACAGGGGAAAGCTGCTGGCTGTGCGCGGTGCCGGCATAGGTAACGCTGTTCCAGATATCCGGGCAATGGCATCTACCTGACTGAGAGTTAAGCAGGAAGACCCCGCTTGCGCTCAACTTCACGCTCAGTATGATCCATTTGCTGCGGCTAGGGGCGAAGGCGAGGACGTGGCTGTTCTCCACCAGGATTTCGGCGGGCCGGTTGGTGGTGCCGAATGGCCGGGTCCGGGCGTCCAGCGATGCCGCGAGCGTGGAGTTGCCTGGGCCGGGACTCCAGGCGTCCAAGCTGATGGAGGCTGGGGGTCCCGCCCCTGGGCGGGACCGCTCGTAGGCGCTGATCAGGCGCGGGTCGTGCACTGTGAGGTATGTTGTTCTGCTCCCGTCGCGGGCGTTCACCAGTTGGATGGATGTGCCGTCTGGCCCGTCTGGCGAGTCGGCGAGGATCGTTGTGTTGTCTCTCCACGCGTACGGGGTGTAGGCGTAGTAAGGGCCAAGATCGGTCTTCTGGCCGGTTGTCAGGTCAAGCGACCAGAGCTCACTTGCGCCGAGGAATATGTTCTTGGTGCCGTTGCGGAGTTCCTGGCTGATGTAGGCGAGCCGGGAGCCGTCGGGTGACAGCTGGGCATTCTCGTACTGGAAAGCGGTGTTGCCAACCGGGGGCTCGGCGGGAAGGACCAGCCTGGAATCGGATCCATCGAGATTCATCGTGTAGTAGCTCAGGTCGTGGATGCGCGTGCAGTCGGGATCGGAGCAGCCATGGGGGAGGAACCTGGATGCTCCCGCCGGATTCGCGTGCTTCCATGCCAGCAGCTTGCCGCCCTCGGGTGTCGCTCCCGCGAAGCCGGAGGCGATCTGCATGGTCCGGCCGTCCGGGTACAGCCATTTCAGGTCTCCGTGCGCGATCAAGAGCATGCGGCCCCCACCCGGGAACAGGAGCCTGCCCGAGGCGTGCCCGTGCCCGGCTCGCCCTTCCCCGGTCCGCAGCGCGCTAACGACGGGTGCCACGGCGACCACCGCCGCGACAACGACGACGCCCGCTGAGGCCAGCCACGCATTGTGGCGCCGGTGCCGCCGCCGCACCCGTTCCATCACCGCGGGCGGTGGCTCGGCGTCGGCGACCATCGCGCTCATCGCGTCCCGCAGCTGACGTTCGAAGTCACTCACGGCGTACCCTCCCGGTCTTCGCACTGCCCGGCTGCGGGGACTCCGGCCAGCTCGCGCAGGCGGGCAAGCCCCCGCGATGCCTGGCTCTTCACCGTGCCCGCGGTGCACCCCAATGTCGCAGCGATCTCCGCCTCGGACAGATCGCCCCAGTACCGCAGCACGAGCACGGCCCGCTGCCGCGGCGGGAGCAGCGCCAGGGACCGGGCTAGCAGGTCGCGGTTGGCAACCTCGCCGGTCCGGTCGTCGACCGCAGGGTCGTGATCACGAGCCTCAAGGCGCTGCTCAGCGCGCCGTTTCAGTGCTCGCCGCCGGTCGATGGCCGCGTTGACCAGCACCTTGCGCACATACGGCTCCGGGCTCCGATCCCGGGCCAGGAGTGCTCGCCGCCGGTAGGCGCGTTCAAGTGATATCTGGAGCAGGTCTTCGGCCTCCGCCCGGTTCTGCCCGGTCAGTAGTAGAGCCAGCTTGAACAGATACGCTGAGCGGCCCCGCACGAATTCCTCAAAGGAATCGCCCGCGTCCTGGCCCACCAGTGCCTCCTGCAGCGTCGGCCCCATACTCCTTCTACGACCACTGCCCGGCCAAGGTTGCGGACCTTACCCACTTAGCAAGCAGTTACTGGTTCTATCCGTCCTGCTCGCAGGCGCCAAGATCCGTGGGAGTGGTCGCCGGGTGAATGCTCGGCGGTAGCCGACCGCGGAGCGGCGCGCGGGAGGCGGCATTGACGCGGTAACCGCGAGCTGGACAATCAGGAGCGAGAAAGACGGCTCCATGCAGCAAAGGCCTGCGTGACAGGTGAGCATAACTGATCTGGCGGGACCTGTCCGGCTGCGGCGGCGCGCCCGCGCGAGCGGGCCACCAGGGCTGAGCGCGGCGCGGGAAGCGCCGCCGCGGCGTCGCGCAGCGACGCCGTTCTTGATCTAGATATGGCGTAATTCGGCAACGCGGGCCGGTGGCAGTCCCCGGATCGCCGCTCTGATCTCGTCCATGCTGGTGGCCAGCACCGCGGCTCCGGCGTCGGCCAGGTCGCGGGCCTTGGCGGGACTGCTGGCGTATCCGATCACGGGGACACCCGCGAGGAGCCCGGCGAGGAAGTCAGTGGCGGAGTCGCCGACAAAGATGCAGTGTTGACCTTCGGTGTCAAGGATGCCGACTGCGGCCCGGACGAGGTAGGGCGAAGGCTTCATCAGGTCCGGGTCGGTACTGTCCCGGCCGACAATGAGCGCTACGTGCCCGGTGAGGGCGTGCTGGTGGAGGTAGGCGCGAATCGCTGCGCCGGAGTTGTTGCTGACGATCGCGACGGTGTGGCCGGTCTCGTGTGCCTCCGTGATCAGCTCGGCAGCTCCCGGTGTCGGCCTGGCGCTGGCGACGGCGTCGACTTCCAGCCTGGTGAGCACTTTCTGCACGGCGGCCGACGCCTGGCGGCTGAGCTGACGCGTGCCCCTGAACACGTCGAGCGGGTCCTCTGATGGCTGGCCGTCATCAGGCAGGCTGAAGCCCTCGGCTGTGAGGCCACCGCGCTACGGCGTTGTGATGTCGACCTCGCAACGGGCGCGGTCCGAATTCGCGCGGCCTTCAGCGAACGGTCCAACGGTCAGATCGTGCTTGGCCTGCCGAAGTCCGCGGCGAGCAAGCGCATGGTTGGCATCCCGAAGGCAATCCGGCCGGTGCTCGCTGAGCACATGTCACGCTTCGTCGATCAAAATCCAAGTGCACTCGTGTTCCCCGGAGCGAAAGGCTGGCCGTTGCGGCGTGGACACTTCAACCGCCAGGCCGGATGGCCGTATGCCGTGCGAGCGGTAGGAGCTGAAGGCCTGCATTTCCACGACTTGCGGCATACGGGCAATCACCTCGCGGCCGGGAGCGGCGTGGGTCTTCGGGATCGCATGGTGAGGATGGGTCACGACAGTGAGCGGGCCGCGCTCATCTACCAGCGCCAGGCGCTTGGTGCAGACGAGGCCATCACCAGCGCCATTGACGCCCGCGTTGAAAGCGAGCGAGCCGACTCCGGAGACGACGATGACGGCTCGGCTGGTGGGCTTGTCACTGCTGGCTAATTGCACGCTAATTGCACGTGAGCGGTTGGAGCGCCGGGGCGGACTAAGCATCCAGCTACGGTCTAGACGCGTGACCTGGGCTTTCAGCGTAGAGCGGGTGACGGGAATCGAACCCGCACTGTCAGCTTGGGAATGAACGCCGGGCACGCTCTAACCGGCTCGACTGCAGGTAGATGGCCTCGCAGTTTGTCCGTGAGTACCCACGAAGCACGGCTGTTTACCGACCCATCGGGCACGCAGCGGGCACGCGCCAAAGCTAGCCTTGGCTTGATACCGTGCCAACGTGGAGCCCAGAGTTGGGCAGGTTGTCCGGCCCGAGTCCTGCGCAGACCACGCGTGAAGCCCGCGCATTCCGTGGGTTGGCTCCTGCGCTTCGGCCCAGTGCGGCGGATCCCGCTCGGCGCGCTCCAGGAGCGCGAATTCAGGCTGTTCTTCACCGGACAGTTCGTATCGCTGCTCGGCGACGCGGTCACACCGTTCGCGCTCGCATGGGCTGTGCTCGACCTGACCGGATCCGCACGCGACCTCGGCTTCGTGATCGCCGCGAAGACCGCACCGCTCGTGATCTTCCTGCTCGTCGGCGGGGTCTTCGCCGACCGCCTGCCGCGGCGCGGCGTGATGCTCACCGCCGACGTCACACGCATGGGAATCCAGGCCGCGACCGCTGCCCTCTTGCTCTCGCACACGGCACGTGTCTGGGAACTGATCGTTTTGCAGGCGTTCGCCGGTGCTGCGACCGCGTTCTTCAACCCGGCCTCGACCGGGCTCACGCCGATGACCGTCAGCGCGGAGCGGCTGCAGGGGGCGAACGCTCTGCGCGGGATGTCGATGGCGGCGACGCAGCTCGCGGGTCCCGCGGTCGCAGGCATTCTCATCGTTACCGTTGGGCCAGGCTACGCGCTCGCCATCGACGCGGCGAGCTTCGCGGTGAGCGCCTTCTGCCTCGCACGTCTCCATCTGCCTCTGCACGTGAACCTGCCGCCGCAGTCGTTCGCGCGCGACCTGCTCGACGGCTGGCGCGAGTTCGTCGCCCGTACTTGGGTCTGGTTGACCGTCGTCAGCGCGTCGCTAGCAAACATGATGAGCGCGGTCTGGCTCGTGCTCGCCGCGACCTGGGTCAAGCAAGGCCACGGTGGCGCGGGCGCATGGACTGTGATTCTCATCGTCTCGGCCGTCGGCGCGCTCGTCGCCGGTGCCACGGCGCTCCGCATCAAGCCGCGACGGCCAATGCTCCTGGGCGCCGTCGTGGTGGTTCCGAATGCGGCGCCGATCATCCTGCTCGCCCTGCAGCTGCCCTGGCAGACATTCGTCGCCGCCGCCCTTGTCACGGGCTTCGGGAACATGCTCTTCAACACGCTCTGGGAGACCACGCTGCAACAACACATCCCGCCTGCGTCACTCTCGCGCGTCAGCGCCTACGACTGGTTTGGCTCCCTGCTCTGGGAGCCGCTCGGCCTCGCCCTCGCAGGAGTGGCGGCGGCCGCGATCGGGATGAGCACAACCCTCTGGGTCGCAGCCGCGGTCGACCTCGTCTCAGTCGCCGCAATGCTCGCGGCGCCGAGCGTATGGCGTCTACGGCGAGTCGACGAATCCCAGCTCAAGCAGAGCGCGCGGCGCCGATCGCACCATCGCTGACGGGCTAGACGCGGCCCTGGGGAAGTCGAGCCTATGGGCACCCCTCCGACCGACCAACTAGCCGACTAGTGGGCACGTAGTGGGCACGAGCAGTCAGCTCGCTTAGACACTAGACAGGCCCAGGTCAGGGAAAATAGCCTCTGACCTGGGCCTTCGTGGTGGAGCGGGTGACGAGAATCGAACTCGCACTGTCAGCTTGGGAATCCGACCGATCCGGGCTGATAGGGCTGCTGACCAGCCAGGACTAGGCACCGCCAGTACCCGTGACTGCCCCCTCGTTACCGTGGCTAATTGCACGCTAATTGCACGGTGATCTTGCCCTGACCTGGGCAGTTCTGGGGTGCCCCGTGCCCTTCTCCTCCCCCGTCCTCCTCGTAGCTGCCCGCCCTTGGCCGTGGCCGCCGTGTCCAAGGCTCGCGAAGCGACCCGCCTCAGTGGGCTTGGCCTTGACTCGGCGGACTCGGCGGACTCGGCCGAGATCGTCGAGCAACGAGGAGGACGGATCAACTGGCCCTTTCGCGACAAGCTGTACCCGCACGAGGGAGCGGCTTTACAGACCGTGCCAGTCTAGCCGTTATGTGATGGCCTGACCTGGTCAGACGCCATTGGCCATTGCAAGTACGCGTGGCTGTATCCCGCGCATAGCCCACACAGCTGGAACACGTCACTCGCGGCTTGCGCGCCCAAAGGTCCTCATTTATCATCGTCCTCCCCGCCTTCATGATCATCATCAGTCTCTGGATCCGCGTTCTCATCTGAGGGGGTCTGGGCACCCGTTCCAGCCCCCCATCGTCTGAAGATTTCCTGGTTCTGCTGGAAAGAACCAATGGCCTCGGCCATCCTGCGGAAAGCTTCCTGGTTCTGCTGCATGGGCCGCAACGCCTCGGCCATCCTGCGGAAAGCTTCCTGGTTCTGCTGCATGGGCCGCAACGCCTCGGCCAAAGTGCGGAGGGCGTCGCTCGCAGCAAGGTACGCCTGCCATTCGCTTCGGCCAGGATCGTCGGGCATCGACTCAATGTTGGCGATTTCCGCGCCTTCAGGGTTGCCGAATTGACCCAGAGTCAGCAGGCCGCGGAGCAGCAAAGGCTTGTTGATATAGCGACTCGAAGTAACAGCCTCGGTGCCCGAGGGATCGGCCGGAAGCACTAGTGTCGCATCGATGCCCGCGTCCACCTCTACCGTGAACTCTGCTATTCCTCGTTCTCCTGGCACTATTCCTTTGAGGGTCAGCTTTAGATTTCGAACATTCTCCATGGCGCGGAAACTTGCCGAGATGGTTTCTCGTGGAAGAGCGCACTGTCGGGCGTTCACGCGCTGCCGTATTGCCGAAGGGATCAATTCTCTTTCGAGAAATTCAAGCACTGAGGCGTTGCGAACCTTCTCTTTGATTTGTTTGATGTCTGATTCGCTCCCCAGAGCATGTTCTGCCGCGAGGGAGATGACAACGTCCGCTAGCGTAAGCTGCCAGGAAACTCTATCCAGTGCGGCGACGGGTTCCAAATCCTCTACCAGTTGCGGATGGAATTCTAGACCGCCATCGTCCCTGCCAGAACCAAAATCGGTCGTATTGGCGCTGACCCAGATGATCGGCTCCTTCTCGGCTCCCGCAAGCTCCAGTAGTATCAGCCAGTTCAAAGTGTCACGGTAGCCGTCACCTTTGTCATTGCAGGGACGCCTCCTAGCCGAGGCGCGTTTTACTAGATCTATATGAGGAATTTCCGCGACCGGCAGGACCTGTATGTTGGCCGCGGTGAGTCGGTCTCGCAGGCGCTCGGCATAATGCGCTGCGCCGTCTGCCAGCACCTCATCGGCCGACCTGAACGCGTCCCATAGGCCAAGGGTGCCAAGGCGCTTATCGGCCCAGCGTTTGAGTCCTGTGCGCGCGGCCTTGACCTCACGCTCGTAGTTTCCGATCGCTTCCTCGATGACCACCTCGGTCGTGACGATCCTGACACCCCAGATGGGGGCAGCGAGAACAAGTGTCTGCCAGGCGTCGCCCCCGCACAGAGCGTCGGCTCCGAAGACTGTCGTATCGAGCAGCACGATCATGACGCTCAATTGTGCCCGACACAAGAGCGGCTCGGCGGCCTCTTCGCCCCGAAGCCATCGCCCGATGTGCCGTGCCAGCACAGATCGGCTGCTTGGCGGCGGCCTGGATCAAGCTCGTTCGCCCGGTGATCGCGGCTCGGTTGACCTGCCAGATCCCCTGCTTGCAAAGCGACGTATCCACCTGCGGGCACGGCGCTGACCTGGCCAGCGGGTTGCCCGTGAGTGACCGCAGCGTACCGCTGGTGACCGGGGTGAATGGCACGTTAATGGCACAGCGATCTTGTTGTCCTGGCCGAGATTGCACTCGGGCGGGTCTACCGTTCCCGCTATGGCTCTCGCATCACTCATCGTCGCGGTTGGCGCTCTGATCGTGGCCGCCCTCGGCGTGGGTTACTCCAGGCGCCAGACCCAGGCCGCGATCCGACAGGCTGATGCCGCGAAGATCCAGGCCGACGCGGCCACTGCGCAGGTGCTAGCACAGGCGGAGATGGCAGAGCGGCAGCAGGCCAGCGAGGTGAAGCTCACGGTCCAGCGTATCGGCGGCGCTGGTGCCGCGGTCCTGCCTCCCGAGTCGGTGCAGTTGGTTTACATGGCTGTGGTGGCCAACGAATCCGGTAAGCCGATCCGGAACGTTGCGTGCCGTATCACGCCCGAGGGCCGGGCTCCCAGGCTGGCGGCTGTCGTCGGCCAGCTGATGGAATACAACGTTGCGTCGAACGTGATAGACGAGGCGCTCGTCCATAAGGAGAACACCGATCACTGGCGCCTTGTCCCAGGTGGGCTGCGGTGCGGGTTCGTTTTCCCGTTCGACGTGGACGGGTACCCGAAGGTGCAGATGGAAGCACGGTTCGCCGACGACGCGGGCATGGACTGGGAGATCGACCACGACCTGCGGCTGTTGAAGCTGGAGAAACGCGACGGATGGTAGCCACTGATTCAGGCACCGCCTCATCCAGCATGTAGTGGGAACGGCGACCATGTGATCCGTAGGAATGGGCGGACTGTCCAAGGTCGTCCATCAGCGGCGGTTACCTCGGCTCCGGTTCCACAAATGTCGCCGGGTGTGGGCTGCTGTCTGCCGTCTTGGCAGCAGTGTTGGCAACAGCAGGTGCAGGCGAGCGGACTGCGGTGATCCGCCGACTGCTTTTAGGCGTCTTAGAACAGGGCGCGTCCATGCAGGCGGGATCGAAGGGGGAGACAATGAAGGGAATCATCACCGTGGCTGCCGTTGTTGGAGTATCTTGCTCGGTGGGTGCAGCAGCGCTTCCCCGCATCATGCAGCTGCGGCACCTGCTGCCACCACAGCGCCCACACTCACCGCCAGCCAAGGTGCGGCTATATGCAATGATCTAAAGGCATGGCTTCCTGGTGCCTTCAACCAGGATATGCCGCGATTCAATGCGCAACTGGAATCAGACGAATCCGAAGCGGCTGGCACACCTCTGGGAACAGATCTGTCGAACCTCGACTCAAACCTTCAGCAGCTAAACAGTGTCGCATTCTTTCCGTCACCCCCCGGATATACTGCTGGGCCGCCAACGGGAATCGGAGCGCTCCAGCAGGACTGCGCTGCATACGGGGTGAACATCAAGCTACCATCCAGCTAGGCACGAAACATGTGGATAGTGTGACGTCCTGAGGTTGAATCCTGTGAGCGTTCGCACAGAATTTACGCCTTCCACGGCTCACTTTCCTGGATCTGCCTTACCTCACCCAGCTTGTGCTCCCACGAAATTCCCCACTGGTCACGCCAGCGAACAATCGGGTAGCTGCCAACAAGGTGCCTGATCACCTGAGCGTCGTGGCTGTACCGCATTCCGAGATCTGAAGGAGTCAGTGTACCTAGCCGAATTTCTCTCTCCGGGACCATGACACCATCGCTCAGGGGCGAGTCCTCAATGCGCCACATGGACGAGAAGTACTCGGTTCTCCCGTAGCTCGTGAGGCTGCCGCTGCCTGTGCAAAACTGCGCCTGAAGACGAGTGATTGTATAATGACCACCGTTTACCACGATGGCCACGGCGCACGCGATGGGTTCATCCGGCGTGGTTGTGATCTGCGACCCGTAGGCTTCCGCCGACATGCGGGCCGCTGTGACCTCGACGGCATAGGCTTCGGCGAGCTGCACACGCTCCTGGGCGATTTGGCGTTCCCGCTCAAGCCGCCTGTCGGCTGCCGCCCGCTCCTCGGCGAGTTGGGCGTCACTGTGGGCCATCTGGTCCGCCAAGCGCTTGTCTGCCAGCCTTCGCTCCTCGGCCAAGACACCGTCACCGTGCTCGCGCTCGGCCTTGACTCGCTTGTCCGTCCGACGCTCGGAGTAGATAGCAATACCCAGGGCGACGATGGCTACGGCGATGGTACCGATGGCGGTGGCGCCACTGGCCCAGTGTGTCCCATCCGCGATCACGGCGGCAGCCTACGCCTGGAAGACCCTAGCATCGCCACCTTTTGCATCCGAGCACCATGCGTGGTCGCTGGTCTCGGTCTACGAATCTGGCCATGTGCCACTCCGCAACGGTAGCCTTGCCTACCGGTGGAACGGGTCCGCCAGCCTGAAAAGCGGAAGGTCGGCGGTTCGACCCCGCCCCTGACCACCACGAGGTATTCACACTTCACCAGGCTCTATGTTCACATCTGGGTCTGACATTCTGCTGCCAGCCTGGATGATCTTGCTATGCGCGCTGCATGTTGGTGGCTTGGTCGCCGTCTGGGATGCCAGGGACGTGGGTTTCGGCGG
>WNGR01004340.1_pt1 | contig 46499 bp, 49 predicted proteins | sample 5407581 | NCBI WGS metagenome assembly WNGR01 (sample SAMN13153383, study PRJNA577476) | soil metagenome | isolation source: 80 cm soil or saprolite under Garry oak tree replicate 2 | place: USA:California | collected 2016-06-15 | reverse complement strand
GACCTGCTCGTGGCGGGCGACAACCTGCGGCAGGGCGGCGCGGCGACCGCGGTCGAGCTCGCGAAGCTGCTCGCCGAGCAGCACCTCGGGCGCGGCTGACAAATTGGCAGCGGGCTCGCGGCCCGCCGCGGCGCCGGTGCCAAAAAGTCGCCTGCTGCCGCTCCACCCGGGGCCGGATCGCGTGTCGTCGCGCGCTTGCCTGGGTGGCCTCGCCGTTGCAGGATGAGCGCCCATGCTGAGACGCCTCGCCGTCCTCGCCTTCCTGTCCGCGGCCCCCGCGCTCGCTTCGGCTCAGACCATCACCATCGCCGAGTCGAACGACCAGGACCAGACCATCAACATCGCCGAGTGCAACAACACGGCGCAGGACACGATCTCCTTTCAGTGGACGGTGGCCACCACGACCGTCACCACCAGCTTCGACCTCTTCGTCTCGAACACCTCGGGTTGCCCGACCGCGTCCTCGACCAGCAACAGCAACGCGGTCACGACGTCCATTGCGACGGGCATCAGCGGAACGGCCACCACCGGGTCGTTCTCGGGTGGGCAGACGGCGGGTCAGCTGCTCCAGAACATCGGGATCCCGTCGTGCACCAGCGCGACCACCGCCATCTTCTTCTGTGTCTTCGCGCCCGGCACTCAGGGTACGGCGACGGCCGCGCTGGCGACCGGCAGCCTGAAGGTCGACCTGCTCGGCCCCCCCGCCCCGACGATCACCAGCATCACGCCGGGTGACGGCGCCCTCAACGTGACCTGGCTGAACGGCGCCGGCAGTGCCGACGCCGGCACGACGGGCGCAGCCACGAACTACAACATCTTTGCCGTCCCGTTGGACAGCTCGGCTTCCGAGAAGCTCTTCCTCAAGGTCACCGGTGGCAAGATGAACGGGCGCATCGAGGGGCTCATCAACGACAAGGAGTACTCGGTGACGGTGACGGCCCTCACGGTGGGTGGAAATGAGAGCCCGCGCTCCGAACCCGCGACCGGCACCCCCGTCATCATCCTGGACTTCTGGCGCCTCTACCAGCAGGCCAACGGCCGGGAGCAGGGCGGCTGCGCCACCGGGGCGGCGGGCCTGACGGCGCTGCTCGCGCTCGCGCCGCTCCTCTGGCGTCGCCGCCGCGGCGGAGGCCGCTCGTGACGAAGACGCTCGCCATCCTCCTCGCCGCTGCGGCGCTGCCGGCTGCCGCCGACGGGCCCTCCCCGCGCTGGGGCGCGGCCGAGCTCAGCTTCGGGAGCTACCGCCCCAACATCGATCGCGAGTTCGGCGGCAACGGCCCCTACGCGGCCGCCTTTGGCGGGAAACACAACCTCTTCTTCCGCGCCGACCTCGCGAAGGCGCTCTTCACCGGCTACGGCGAGCTCGATGTCGGGATCGGCGCCGGCTACTGGGAGAAGTACGGCCGGGGTCATTCCGCCACTGGCCTCGGCTCCGATTCGACCGCGCTCAAGATCATTCCCACCCGCCTCTCGCTCACCTACCGCTTCGATCAGCTGGCCGAGCGCTACCGCTGGTTTCCGCTCGCGCCGTACGTCCGCGCCTCGTTCGACCGCTACAACTGGTGGGTGAACAACGGCTCGGGCGCGACCGCCAACGCGAACGGGAAGTCGGGCTCCGGGGCGACGAACGGCTATTCGCTCTCCGGTGGCATCGCGGTGCTCCTCGACGCCATCGACCCGGACCTGGCGCGCGAGGCCGACCGCGACACCGGCATCAACCACACCTATCTCTTCATCGACTTCACCAAGAGCTACATCCGGGACTTCGGGTCGTCACGGAGCTGGGACCTTTCGGACGATCGAAAGGTCAACATCTCGGGCGGGCTCCTGTTCGTGTTCTAGGGTAGCCGCCGGTGCTGCAGCGCCGGCACCTCGCGCCGCACCTGCTCGAGGCGCTCGGGCGAGACCTCCGCCACGCAGACGCCCTCGCCTTCGGCCGGGCAGCGCGCCAGCACCACCCCCCACGGGTCGACGATCATCGAGTTCCCGAAGGTGACCCGGTTCGCCGAGTGGCGCCCGCATTGCGCCGGCGCGAGCACGTAGGCCTGGTTCTCGATCGCGCGCGCCCGCAAGAGCACCTCCCAGTGGTCCTTGCCGGTGAAGAGCGTGAAGGCGGCCGGCACCGTGAGGAGGTCGGCGCCCGCCTGCGAGAGCTTCCGGTACAGCTCCGGGAAGCGCAGGTCGTAGCAGACGGACAGCCCGATACGACCGAGCGGGGTGGTCGCCACGACCGGGTCCCGCCCCGGGGCGACCGTCTCCGACTCTGCGTAGCGGGCTCCGTCCGGGATGGCGACGTCGAAGAGGTGAATCTTGCGGTAGACCGCGATGATCGCGCCGTCGTCGCCGATGAGCACGCTCGTGTTGGCGGTCTTGCCGGCCTCCGCGACCCGCTCCGGAAAGGACCCTGCGAGCACGAACACGCGACGCTGTCGCGCGAACGCGCGCAGCTCCGACAGGGTAGGTCCCTCGAGCGTCTCCGCCCCGCCGATGCGCTCCTCGTCGCGCCCCATGAACGAGAAGTTCTCGGGGAGCGCGATGAGCTTCGCCCCCCGCTCGGCCGCGCGCCCGGCGAGGCGCAGCGCCGTCTCGAGGTTCCGGGCGCGATCACCCGTCGAGGTCATCTGCACCGCCCCGACGGAGAAGCTGGAAAGGGCCATGGACCTCCTCTATCACCAGGCGTCCTGTGGCGCGACGCGCGTACACTGCGAGGCTCCATGCGCGGCTTCTACACCACCCACGAGGCAGCCCGGCTGCTCGGGGTCTCGTTGCCCACGGTGGTGAACTGGATCACGGCTCGCCGGCTCAAGGCACACCGCACGCCCGGGGGGCACCGCCGCATCGGCCGCGAGGACCTGGCGGCGTTCATGATCCGCCACGGCATGCCGGTCCCGGAGGAGCTGACCGGCGCTGCGCCGGCGCGGCGCAAGGCGCTCGTGCTCGGCGAGGGCGGCCCCATGCGCGAGGGACTCGCCCGGCAGCTCGCCGCGGGCGGGTACGCGGTCGACCAGGCCTCGCCCGGGTTCGCGGCGGGAGCAGCGGCGGCGCGGTTTCAGCCCGATCTCGTCGTCCTGGCCGCCGCCTCCGCCGACGGTGGCGAGCTCCTCAGCGGGTTGCGCACCGATCGGGAGCTGGGGAGCGTTCCGGTGCTCGCGGTAGGGCTCCTGGAGTGGGCCGAGGCGCTGGCCGCGGCCGGGTGCAATGCCGTCCTGTCGCGGCCGCTCGCCGATGGCGCCCTGCTCGAGGCCGCCGCCCAGGCGCTGGCCGGCACGAACGCCAAGCGCGGCTCGCGCGGGCGCTGAGCGACGGATCCGGCGTTCGGCCCTGACCCGGCCCCGTGGAGGCTCCGCGCTCACGTTGCTGTGCCGCGCGTGGACCGGTAGGATCCCTCCTGTCGTTCGAGGGCCTACCTTGTCGCCCCTGTTCTCCTCAGCGCTCACCCTCATCATGCTGGCCTCGGCCACCCCGTCTGCTCGCGCAGCCGAGGCAGGCCCGGGAGACCACCGCGCCTCGGGCCCGGCGCTGGCCGACTACCTGCGCGCCCGGCTGGCCGAGACGAACGGAGATCGAGCGGGCGCGCTGGAGGCGCTGCGCCACGCCCTGGTTCACGATCCCGCGAGCCCGCAGCTCCGCATGAGCTTCGCCGAGGCGCTGGCCCGCTCGGGCGAGCTCGCCGAGGCCGAGGCCGAAGCCCGGCGGGCGCTGCTGCTCGCGCCCCACGGTCCGGCCGGCGCCGACGCCCGGCTGACGCTCGGTCGTATCCTGGCGCAGGGACATCACCTGCCCGAGGCGGCCGCCGAGCTCTCCGAGGCGGCCCGGATCGAGGGTGAGCTGGCCCGGTCCAGCCCGGCGGGCGCGGAGCGTGAGCTCGATCCGGAGCCCTGGCGCGAGCTGGCGCGCGTGCGGCTCGACGGCGGCAACGAGGTGGGCGCCGCCGCCGCCTGCGAGGACCTCGCGTCGCTCGATCCGGCCGAGGGCGCGGCGGGCTTGCGCGAGCTCGCCGCGAAGCTGCTCGACGCACGCCAGGAGACGGCCGCCGAGAAGCGGCTGCGACGCGCGGTGGAGCTCGCGCCGAGCGAGGCGGATGGGTGGAAGCTCCTGGCGCGGCTGGACGAGGGCCGGGGCCGCGACTCCGATGCGCGCGCGTCCTGGGAGCGCGCGCTGGCGAGCGACCCCGAGGACCCGGAGGCACTCCTCTCCGCCGGGCAGCTGGCGCTCCGCACGGGCGACCTGGCGGCGGCGCGCAGCTGGCTGCGGCAGGCGGCCCGAGCCACCGGCGACGAGGCCACGGCGCGGGCGCGGGTGGCGACGATCTGGCTCGAGGCGAAGCAGCCGGCCGAGGTGCTCGAGGTCGCGCGCGGCGAGGATCCGCGCCTCGTCTACCTGCGCGGGCTCGCGCTGCAGCAGCTCAAGCGCTGGGGCGAAGCGGCGGCAGCGTTCGGCGAGGTGCCGGTCTCGAGCGGTGAGCTCTACGCCAGCGCGCGTGCGAGCCTCGCCTTCGCGCTCTCGCGCGCCGGCAAGCCAGCCGAGGCGGTGAAGGCGGTGAAGCGCGGTCTCTCGGCCCAGCCCGACGATCCGACCCTGCTCTACGCGCTCGGCGAGGCGTACGACCGGGCCGGGCAGCGCGAGGCGGCGCTGGCCCAGATGCGCGCGGTGCTGGCCGTGAAGGCCGACCACGCCGAGGCGCTGAACTTCCTCGGCTACGCGCTGGCCGAGCAGGGCGAGCGGCTGGACGAGGCGCAGGCCTTCGTCGAGCGCGCGCTGCGCGTCGACCCGCAGAACGCGTATTTCCTCGACTCGCTGGGCTGGGTCCTGTTCAAGCGCGGAGACGTGTCCCGCGCGCTGCAGGCGCTCGAGCGCGCCGATCGGCTGGCCGGGCCCGAGGCGACCATCCTCGAGCACCTCGGCGACGTCTACCGCCGCGCCGCGCGCCCTGCCGACGCGGCCGGCGCTTACCGTCGCGCGCTCACCGCCCCCGACCCCGACGCCGACGAGGAGCGGACGCACGCGAACCACCGCGCCGCCGTCGAGCGCAAGCTGCGCGAGCTCGGGCCGAGCGAGTCGCGGCCCATCCAGTCGAGGCGCTAGCCTTTCGCGCGAGAGCCCGAGCATGCCAGTCCCGTCCTTCCCCGCTACCGCCGAGGCCCGTCACGAGGAGGGCTTCCTCCATGCTCGGGACCACACCCGCCTGTTCTGGCAGCGCTTCACGCCGCCGGCGCCGCGTGCGACGGTGGCGGTGTTGCCGGGCGGAGGGGATCACTCGGGCCGCTATCCGGGGCTCACCGCGGCGCTGGTGCGAGCCGGCTTCGAGACGGTGCTCGTCGACTTCCGCGGACACGGCCAGTCGGACGGCCGGCGCTGGCACATCGACTCGTTCGGCGACTACCTGGGCGACGCCGACGCCTTCGTGGCGCATGCGCGGGCGGGGGCAGGCGGGCGTAAGGTCTTCGTGGTGGGGCACAGCCAGGGCGGCCTCATCGCCGCGAACTGGGGGCTTCAGCCCGGGCGCGAGGTGGCCGGGTTCGTCCTCTCCTCGCCCTACTTCAAGCTGAAGCTCGACCCGCCGCGCCTCAAGGTCGCGGGCGCGCGCCTCGCCGGCATGGTCGTCCCGTGGCTTCCGGTCGCGACCGGGCTGCGCGTGGAGGACCTCACGAGCGACGAGGACATGCGCCGCTGGACCGAGGGCGATCCGCTGTACGGGAGGGCCACCACGCCGCGCTGGTTCGCGGAGTCGCTGCGGGCGCAGCGCGAGGTGCTCGCCGCCGCCCCTACCTTCACGTACCCGCTCCTCGTGCTCACGGGCGGCGGCGACGCCATCGCCGACCCGGGCGCCGGGCGCGCGTTCCTCGAAGCCGCCGGCTCGCCCGACAAGGCGCTCCGGAGCTACCCCGGCTTCAAGCACGAGCTCTTCAACGAGCGCGAGGCGAGCCGGCCGATCGGCGATGTGGTCGCCTGGCTGCTCTCGCGCGCAGGCGGTGGGCCAACGGCGTAAACCGGTTGGGCGTTGACCCTCAGGCGGGGCGCCTCTATTCTCGCGTCCCGCAGCGAGGGGACATATCCCGCGACCCTCCGGAGGAATTCTCCCACATGGCAACTGGAATCGAGAAGGCGCAGGCGCCGCGCTCGGGCGCTCACACGCTGATCGGCTCGTCGATCGTGATCGACGGCGAGATCTCCGGCGGCGAGGACCTGGTCGTGCTCGGCACGGTGAAGGGCCGCATCGCCCTCAAGGAGAGTCTCTATGTCGAGGGGTCGGGCGTCGTCGAGGCCGACATCGAGACGGCCAACGTCGAGGTGTCCGGGCAGGTGACGGGCAACATCATCGCGACCGACAAGGTCGAGCTGAAGAGCGACTCCAAGGTGGTGGGCGACATCCGCTCGCCCCGCATCCTCATCGCCGACGGCGCCGTGTTCCGGGGCACCGTCGACATGGACGTGAAGGGGAAGTGACCGTGGCCATCTCCAACGGCAGCACCATCATCGGCGAGTCGATCCTCATCAACGGCAACCTCAACGGCGACGAGGACCTCACGGTCCGCGGGCGCCTCGAGGGCACCATCACGCTCACCAAGAACCTCGTCATCGAGGCGACCGGCGTGGTGAAGGCCGAGGTGCAGGTGAAGAGCTGCATCATCTCCGGCGCGCTGGTGGGCAACGTCACCGCCACCGAGAGCATCGAGATCACGAAGGAGGGGCGCATGGTGGGCGACATCAGCGCGCCCCGCGTCGTGATCGTCGACGGCGCGGGCTTCCGCGGCCGCATCGACACGGGCGAGGTCGAGGTCGAGGAGGGCGCCGAGCGGCCGTCGCTGGCGCGCGCCGCCTCCCGGCCGTCCCTGCGTCCCCCGCCCTCGCGCCACGCGATGCCGGCCCGCCTCGAGCGGGCGGAGCGGCCCGAGCGCGAGCGGGCCGAGGAGAGCGAGGGTGCACCCTCGCTCGCGGAGCGCGCCGCGGCCGGCGTGAAGCCGCCCCCGCCGCCGGTGCCGGTGGCGATGGGCGCCATGAAGCGCAAGGTCATCGTCCGCCGCAAGTAGCGCTCGCGTGCCGCTGGAACGCGAGCAGCGCAGCGCGGCGCCCGCCCACGCCACCGGCGCGGTCGAGTTCATCGCGCTGGAGGACATCGGCCCCGACGAGGCGTTCCGGCTCCGGCCGGACGGCGACGTCGCCGACCTCGCCACGAGCCTCGGCCGCCTCGGCCAGCTGGTGCCGGTCGAGCTGCGCCCGTGGCCTGGCGCGCCGAGCGAGGGGCCACGCTGGCAGGTGGTGGCGGGCTTCCGCCGACTGGCGGCCGTGCGGCTGCTCGCGCGCGAGCGCGTCCTGGCGCGCCTGCACGCGGAGCTCTCCGACGGTGACGCCTGGGGGGTGGTGCTGACGCAGGCGCTCCTCCAGGAGCCGCTCGGGGAGGTCGAGCTCGGCTCCCTGCGCGAGCGGCTCGAGGCGAGCGGCGTCGCGCCCTGGGCGGAGGAGCTCGTCGAGGATGCGCTGGCGCGCGCGCCGGTATCGCCCGAGCTGCGGGAGAGTTTCCTCCAGTTCCTCGCGGCCGGGACCCGTCGGGCCGGGGGGCAAGACCCCTCACCCCAGCCCTCTCCCCTGACAGGGGAGAGGGGGGAAGTAGCCTCATCTCTCTCTCCCGACGACGGGGAGAAGAGGGAAGTAGTCTCATCCCTCTCCCCCGACGGGGGAGAGGGTAGGGTGAGGGGGGACGATGGCGACCCGAGCGTCGTCGAGGTCACGCCAGAGGAGCTCGTGACCGACCTCGCCACCCGCCTCTCGGCGGTCAACCAGGACCTCGCCATCGCCTTCGAGGCCTGGGAGGATCTCCCGGCGGAGGGGCGGCGGCTCCTCGTCGAGCAGGCGCGCTACGTGGCGGCCCTGTTGCCCTTCCTGGAGGCGGAATGAGCGTCACCGCGGACCGTGCCCGGTTGCTGCAGCTCCTGCGCGAGCTCTCGTTCGAGCGGCGCCAGGTGACGCTCGCCTCGGGCAAGACGAGCGACTTCTACATCGACTGCAAGCGAACCGCGCTCACCGCCGAGGGCCATGCGCTCATCGGGCGCTGCCTCTTCGAGCGCGTCCGGAAGCTCCGGCCGCTCGTGCGCGCGGTGGGCGGGCTCACCCTGGGCGCCGACCCCCTCGCCTCGGCCCTCGCGCTCACCTCGTTCCTCGAGCACGAGCCGGTGGACGCGTTCATCGTCCGCAAGGAGCCGAAGGGGCACGGCACCGGCCAGTGGATCGAAGGCCGGAGGACCATCCCCGACGGGAGTCGGGTGGCGGTGCTGGAGGACGTCGTGACGACTGGCGGCAGCGCGCTCAAGGCCATCGAGCGCTGCCGCGCCGAGCGGCTCGAGGTGGTGGCCTGCTTCGCCCTCGTCGACCGGGACGAGGGCGGCGCCGCGGCCATCGAGGCGACCGGGGTCCCGCTCGACAGCCTCTTCACGCGGAAGGACTTCCTGCCATGAGGCGTAGCCTCCTCGCCCTCGCGGTGCTCGCCGCCGCGGCGGGCTGCGCCCGGATCCCGTTCACCGAGTCGCAGCCGACGCCGACGGCCGACGAGGGCGTCTGGGGCGAGGTGCGCCAGCGCTTCACCCGCTCGGGCAAGGTCTACGACGGGCTCGGCACGAACGCGTTCGCGAGCGCGGTCTACGAGCCGCTGGAAGCGCGCGAGGCGCGCATCGAGCGGCTGGCGGTCTGGAAGAAGCTCACGCCCGAGGAGCGCGAGGCGCTCCTCGTCACCGAGCGCGACCAGGCGAGCCGCTTCGACGACTTCCTGGTGTCGATCTTCACCCCGGCCCGGCCCGACAACGACCTCAGCTCCAAGAGGAGCATCTGGCGGGTGGCGCTGATCGTCCCGGGCGAGGGCGACCTGCTGCCGGAGACGATCGAGGAGGTGCGGATCGACTCCACGGTGCTGGCGCTCTACCCGAACGTGGGCGACTTCGACGTCCTGTACCGCGTCCGGTTCAAGCGGCGAATCGAGTCGCTCGCTGCCCGCAGCTTCACGCTCCGGCTGGCCGGGTCGCGCGGCCGCCTCGACCTCGAGTACGGGCGCAAGCCGTAGGGCGGGGGCTTGTCCCCCGCCGCCCCGAGCTAGTCGAAGTCCCCTCGCGACAGCACCGTGTCGTTCAGCTGGCGCTCGTCGGCCGCGGGGAAGTCTAGGAGGTAGTGCAGCCCGCGCGACTCCTTGCGCCGCCGGGCGCATTCGACGATGAGCATCGCCACGTCGGCCAGGTTGCGCAGCTCGACGAGGTCCGGGGTCACCTTGTACTGCCAGTAGTAGTCGCGGATCTCGCCGCGCAGGAGGTGGAGCCGGGTGCGGGCGCGCTCGAGCCGCTTCATCGAGCGCACGATCCCGACGTAGTTCCACATCAGGCGACGCACCTCCTCCCAGTTGTGCGTCACCACCACGCCCTCGTCCGGGTCGAGCGCCGCGCCGGGGTTCCAGTCCGGCACGACCGGCGTGGCGCCCCGCGCGCCTGCCAGGAGCTCCCGCGCGTGGAGCGCCGCCCGGCGGCCGAAGACGAGCCCCTCGAGCAGTGAGTTCGAGGCGAGGCGGTTCGCGCCGTGCAGTCCGGTGCAGGAGACCTCGCCGATGGCGAGGAGCTGCGGCACGGACGTCGCGCCCATCAGATCCGTCACCACGCCACCGCACTGGTAGTGCGCAGCGGGGACGATGGGGATGGGCTGCACCGCCATGTCGATCCCGAACTCCTTGCAGGTGGCGTAGATGTGGGGGAAGTGCTCGATGAGGAACGCCTTCGGCAGGTGCGTCATGTCGAGGAAGGCGCAGTCGTCGCCGCGGCGCTTGATCTCGGCGTCGATGGAGCGGGCCACGATGTCGCGCGGGGCGAGCTCCTTGCGTGCGTCGTAGCGCACCATGAACGCTTCCCCCGAGCGGTTTCGCAGGAGACCGCCCTCGCCACGCAGCGCCTCGGAGACGAGGAAGCTCTTCGCCTCGGGGTGAAAGAGGCAGGTGGGGTGGAACTGGAAGAACTCCATGTTCGCCACGGCCGCGCCGGCGCGGAACGCCATCGCCACCCCGTCGCCGGTCGCGACGTCGGGGTTCGAGGTGTACAGGTAGACCTTGCCCGCGCCGCCGGTGGCGAGCACCGTCACGCCCGCGGTGAGGGTGAGGATCTCGCCCGTCTCGCGGTCGAGCACGTAGGCGCCGAGCGCGCGGTTCGGGCCGCCCAGGCCGAGGCGCCCGGAGGTGAGCACGTCCACCGCCACCAGGTCCTCGAACACGCGGACCCCGCGCGCGTCGCAGGCGGCGAGGAGCGCCCGCTCCACCTCGCGGCCGGTGGTGTCCTTCGCGTGCGCCACCCGCCGGCGCGAGTGGCCGCCCTCCCGCGTGAGGTGCAGGCGGTCGCCCTCTCGGTCGAGCTCGACCCCCAGCGACTGCAGCCAGCGGATGCGCTCCGGCCCCTCGCGGACGGTCACCTCGACCGCGTCGCGGTGGCACAACCCCGCGCCCGCCACGAGGGTGTCCTCGATGTGGTGCTCGAAGTCGTCGTCCGGCCCGAGCACCGACGCGATCCCGCCCTGGGCGTACTGGGTCGAGCCCTCGTAGCGCTGGCGCTTGGTGAGGACCAGCACCGATCCGTGCCCGGCCGCTTCGAGCGCAAAGGAGAGGCCGGCGATGCCCCCTCCGAGGACGAGGAAATCGACGTGCTCACGGCCGGGGAGTCGGCTCATGTCGTACCTGTACCACCTGCAGAAGGGACCAGGAATGAAGTTGTAACCTGGCGATTTTCCCTGGTACGTATTTGTGTTCGGAATGGTCCGCCTGATCGCCATCCTCGCCGCGCTCGGAGCCTCGCTCCCGCGCCCGGCGTCGGCGGAGGAGGTCTACTCGTTCATCGACGCGGACGGCGTCATCCACGTCACGAACATCCCGCAGGACGCACGCTTCCGGAAGGTCCGCGTCAAGGTGGCGCCGGTGGACGGCGTGCACCGGATCGCCATCAACGGTCGCAAGCCGCCGCTGCTGCTCCGCCGCGGCTCGACGTATGACGTGCACATCCAGGCCGCGGCCGAGAAGTACGGGCTCGCCCCACCGCTCCTCAGGGCGGTGATGGCCGTCGAGTCGAACTTCAATCCGGGCGCCGTCTCGGAGAAGGGCGCCACCGGCCTCATGCAGCTCATGCCCGACACGGCTCGCGACATGCTGGTCGAGGACCTGCTCGACCCCGGGCAGAACATCGACGGCGGCGCGCGCTACCTGCGCCATCTCCAGAACCAGTTCGGGAACGACCTCGAGAAGGTGCTCGCCGCCTACAACGCCGGGCCGGAGGCGGTGCGCCGGTCGGGCGGCGCCGTCCCGCCCTTCCGCGAGACGCAGGCCTACGTGAAGAAGGTGCTGGCGCTCTACGACTCGTACATGAGAGGACGCTAGGCGTGCCGCGCACGCCCGCCACGAGGGACGAGGTCGGGGGCCAGGACGAGGAGTTCCTCTTCCACCTCAACAGCGGCTCCGGTCTGCTGACCAGGGGCGAGCTGGCGGCCGCCTCCGCCTCCCTGGCGCGCGCGCGCGAGCTGCGGCCGCGCGACCCCCAGGTGCTGGGCCTCCACGGGCAATCGCTCTACAAGCAGGGGCGCTACGAGGAGGCGGCCGAGGCGTACGCGCGGCTCGTCGACGAGAGCCCGGTCGAAGCGGCCGCGCGCGTGAACCTCGGGCTGGCCAGCCTGAAGGCGAAGCGGCACGCCGACGCCGTCCGGCAGCTCGAGGTCGCGCTCGACCTCAACCCCGAGCACAAGAAGGCCATGGGCTATCTCGGCCTCGCCTGGCTGGAGCAGGGGGACTTCGAGCGCGCCCGTTCCTGGTTCCTGCGTTCGGGCAGTGACCAGATGGTGGCGAAGTGCGACGAGCTGCTGGCGCTCGCCACCGCCGCGTCCGAGCCCGCCGCGCCGGTCGGGGTGGCCGAGGCGAGCTCCGGAGCGGCCGCCGCCGGGGCGCCGCCGCCCCCGGCCGACCTCGAGCGGCTGACGGAGTTCTCGGCGGCGCGCCGGGTGCCGGCGCCGGAAGGGCCCGCCTTCGCGGTTGCAGGTCGGCGGGCGGCGGTCGCGGTGGCGGGCGAGCTGCTCGTCCGGGCCGAGGGGCTCCTCGCCGTCGAGGGTGGGCTGCGGTTCGCGCCCGAGATGAAGCGGTTCCGCGGCCGGGCCACCGAGAAGCTCTTCGGAGAGGGCGAGCGCCGCATGCTGCGCGCCTCGGGACAGGGGGGGCTCCTCCTGCACGCGGGCGAGGCCTGGTTCGCGGCGCTGCGGCTGGAGGAGGAGTCGGCCTATTTCCGCGAGGAGGTGGTCTCCGGCTTCGAGACGACGGTCCAGTTCGAGAACGGCCGCATCGCCGCGCGGCCGGGGCCCGACCTCGACCTCGTGCACCTGCGTGGGCCGGGCGCGCTCCTGCTGCGCACCCGCGGGGCGGTGGTGGCCCTCGACGTGCAACCGAACCGCCCGGTCCGCATCCCCATCGCCGCCCTGGTCGGCTTCGCGGGGACGGTGACGCCGCGAGTGCTGGCGCTCCTCGAGCCGGCTGGAGCGGAGCCGGTCCGGCCCGAGGCGCAGGCGGTGGAGCTCTCCGGCTCCGGCCGGGTGTTCGTCGACGAGGGGGCGGCGGCCTAGGCCGCCGGGACCGTCCGTGGCCCGCTCGCTGAAGAAGGAGCTCTGGAGCGCCCCCAACCTCATCACCCTCGTCCGCATCGCGGCCATCCCGGTCTTCCTCGTCTTCACGTATTACGAGTCCCGGGAGAACTCGTTCTTCGCCGCGCTCGTCTATACGGGCACCGCCGCCACGGACTTCCTCGACGGCTGGCTGGCGCGCCGGCTGAACCTCGTCACGGTCATCGGCAAGTTCCTCGATCCCCTGGCCGACAAGCTCATCGCGATGGCGGCGCTCGTGATGCTGGTGCACCTCGGGCGGGTGGCGGCGTGGGTGGTCATCGTCCTCATGGCGCGCGACTTCGCCGTGAACGGTCTGCGGACCATCGCCATGAGCGAAGGCATCGTCATCGCGGCGGGGAAGGAGGGCAAGTACAAGACGGCCGTCCAGCTGATCGGCATCGTGTTCCTGCTCCTCCACTACCCGTATCCCATCGACTTCCTGTTCGGCACGGCGGTGGTGGACGCCAACCGCCTCGGGACGGCGCTCCTCTACATCAGTGTCTTCTTCTCGGTGTGGTCGGCCTGGAAATACTTCGCCGGCTTCGTCGACGCGGTCTACCGCAAGGACGCCCAGGCCGCGCGCGAGGAGGACGAGCAGCGAAGGCGCTCGGCGCGCTAGGGTGAGGGGACCGTCCGCTGTCGCGTGTCCGCCAGCACCCGCTCACACGCGTCCAGCACCGCCTCGGCGTCCTCCTCCCCCCGCGGCTCCGCCGCCTCGAAGCTCGGCAGGTCGTGCCGCCACCTCCGCGCGTCGCCCGAGAGGAAGACACCCACCGTCGGCGTGCCGACCGCCACGGCCAGGTGCATCGGGCCGCTGTTGTTCGAGACGCAGAGCCGGGCGCGCCGGAGCACCGCCGCGAGCTGACGTAGATCGGTCGGCGGCGCGAGCCGCGCTCCCGATCCTTCCGCCACCGCCCGGGCGAGGGTCTCCTCGCCCGGCCCCCACACCACCAGCACCTCGAGCCCGCGCGCGGCGACCCCGCGCGCCACCGCGGCGTGGGCCGCCGCTGGCCACCGGCGATCCGCCATGCGCGCCCCGGGATTCAGCACCGCGAAGGCCCCCGTCACCCCGGCGGCGGCCAGGATCGGCTCGGCGAGTCCGGGCTCGCTCCCGAGCTCGGTCTCCGGCGCGAGTCCGCGCGGGAGGAGCCCGAACGGCCGGAGCAGCTCCAGCTTCGCCCGGACCTCGTTCTCGTTGGCCGGATCGTGCTGGACGGGGTGGGACAGGAAGCGGGCGCTCTCGCCGCGCAGGTGACCCACCACCGGGCCGCCGCCGGCCACGACGCGGGCGAGGAGCGAGGCGGTGAGCGACGAGCCGGACCAGTGCCCCGCCTCGACGACCGCGTCGTAGCGTTCGCGCCGGAGCGCCCGCAGGAGCGCCACGAGCCGCCAGGGCCGGCGGAAGAAGAGGCGCTTCTCGAACGGGATGACGCGCTTCACGTGGCGGCTCGCCACTACCCCCGATTGCCGCGCGGCGGCGAGGAGGTGGAGCTCGGCGTGGGGGAGCCCCTCGGCGAACGCGCGCAGGAGCGGCGTCGTCAGGAGCTGGTTGCCCACCCGCTCGTCGGAGCGGATGACGAGGACCTTTCGCAGGTCGGCCACGGCCGGCAGCGGCCGGCGCGGGGTAGGGAAGAGGGCGGTGGCCAGGGCGATGACGAGGCGTCGGCCAGCGTCGCGCAGGCGGGTGGAGAGCGCGCTCCGCCCGCGCGCCCCGCCCACCTCGCGCGCGAGGCGGCGCAGCCCCCGCGCCTTGTCCAGGTCGTAGCCTGCGTACAGGATGGCGAGCCGCAGCCCGGTGACGCCATCGAGGAACCCGAGCTTGAGGACGTAGCGTTTGAAGAACCCGGCCGGCCAGCGCAGGACGTGCCACGGACGCCAGCGGTCGCCGCGCCGGTAGCGCTCTCGCGCCGCCAGCTCCGCGTAGCGGCCCAGCTTGGCACGCGCCTCCGTGACGTCGCGGTAGCCGAGGTGATCGCAGCGGCCCGGGAGGTCGCGCACCGGGCCGTCGACCACGACGCGCTCGTGCACGGCGGCGTCGTCGTAACCGCCACGGCGCTTGTCGAAGAGTCGCACCCGCCGGTCGCGCCACATCGCGCCGAAGCGCGCCGGGCGCCCGAAGGCCAGGTGGCGGAAGTGGAGGCGATAGGCCGCCGCCCGCTCCGCCTCCGGCCGCGCCAGCTCGGCGCGGATGGCGGCCGCCAGCTCGGGCGAGACGCGCTCGTCGGCGTCGAGCGAGAGGACGTAGTCGTGACGCGTCTGCGCCAGCGCGAACCTGCGCTGCGGTCCGTAGCCGGCCCAGGCGTGCTGCAAGACGCGGGCGCCCGCGGCGCGCGCGATGTCGACGGTGCGGTCGCGTGAGCCCGAGTCGACCACCACCACCTCGTCCGCGAGGCCCCGGACCGAGGCGAGCAGCGCTGGCAGGGCCGTCTCCTCGTCGTGGACGATGACCATCACGGAAAGCGGTGCCATCGGGAGCGGAAGATACACCGTCCGCCCAGACCGCTCGCCCGGGACACAACGGCCTTGACACCTCCTGCCACGGACCTCTATAAACTGCGCCCTCGCAAGAGCTTTTCGCGGGAATAGCTCAGTGGTAGAGCATCGCCTTGCCAAGGCGAGGGTCGAGGGTTCAAATCCCTTTTCCCGCTCCAGTTAACCCCCTGATTCGTCAGGGGGTTTTTTATTGCACCGATTCCGCCTCCACGCCGCCTCCACGGCCTGCCGCTTCCGACGGTTCCGGCTTGCGATCGAGCAGCCGGATAGCCTGCTCCTTGTGACCCGGCGAGAGGTGCATGTACCGCATCGTCGTGGTCAGCTGGACGTGCCCGGCGAGTTCCTGAATCACACGCGCCGGAGCACCCCGCATGGCGAGGTGCGAGCAGAACGTGTGCCGCAGGATGTGGAAGTTGCCGGTCACCTTGAGCCCGGCCAGCCGCTGCGCCGACTTGATCCAGGCTCGGAGCACCTTCGGCGTCAGCTCCGAGCCGTCGTCCTGGAGGAGCACCCGCGCATCGCGGAGGTGGCGCACGGCGGATAGGGCCGCCGCGAGCTTCTCCGTCATCGGCACTGTGCGGCCCTTGCCGCCCTTCGGCGAGTCCGCGATGCCCCGCCACACCTGCCGCTCGACAGTGATGAGCCGGTTCGCGCGGCTCACGTCCGTCAGCTCGAGGCCGATGACCTCGCCGGCACGGAGGCCGGCGTGGCCGCCCAGGAGCACGGCGGCGAGGGTGCGTGGGTCGAGCCGCTCGGCGGCGGCGACGAGGGCCACGTACTCCTCGAAGGTGTAGAACGGGACGGCCGCCTGTGGTGCCCTGAGCAGTTCGAAGCACTCGACCGGCACAGCGTCGATGACCTTCAGCCGCTTCGCGACGCGCAACAGCTTCGAGAGGACGGCCAGGACGTTGTTGCAGGTTTTCGGCTTGTGCTCGGCGAGCGTCACCTTGAGTGCCTGCACGTCCAACTCGGTGATCTCATCCAGGCGTTTCGCCCCGAGTGCCGGGACGAGGTGCACGCGGAGGATCGACTCCTTCGCGCAGAGGGTGCTCGCCTTCTGGCGGTTGGCCTTGCCGTGCTCGATGAAGGTGTTCTGGAACTCAGCCAGCGTCGGGACTTCTGGTCCGTCGTTCGCCTCCTTGCCTCGGAGCGCGAGGCGGATGCCTCTCAGGTCCAGGCCCTGCCGCGCGAGAGCCTTGACGTGATGCTCGCGGTCCTCAGCCCAGGTGCGCGCTTCGACCTTGGACGGGGAGTCGCGATACATGACGCGCTGGCGGAAGACCTCGCCGTTCGGCAGCTCCACCCGCACGTCCACCTCCCATTCGCCGGTCGGCGCACCGCGCCGCCGGTACCTCCGGAGTTTCACCATCGCTCGGATTCCTTTCCGGGCGACGGGACACGCGGTCGAAGTGCACCACCACGCGGCCCCGAAAGCAACCGATCCAGGCCGGCCCGGTTGAAGCGCAGGCGACGGCCGAGCCGAACGGTTGGGACCTGGCGCCGCTCGACGGCGCTGTACAGCGCACGCACGCTCAAGCCGAGGTGCGCGGCCGCCTGCGCCGCTGTGAGCCACTCAGTCTCTTGTGGCGCAGCCGAGAGCCGGCGCAGTACCTCGGCCATCCGCTCGGCCAAGTCCCCCTGGAAGACAGACCCCTGCTCGGCCTCGGTCTCGGGCGACAGACGAGGTCCGATCGCGCTGGCGCGGTGATCGGAGGCTTCGTGAGCCCTCTCGTCTTGCCGGCGTCCGCTCTTCTTGTGCCGACGGTCGCTGCGGACCCGGCGGCGCTCCGGGGGCAGCCCGCCGACCGGTGATGGCGCTGCGGATAAGGCGAGTGAAGCATCTCTCTCAGGATGTAGGCGCATAACCTACACCGCAGGATGCCTCGCGCATATTTAGCTGTCAACTGGATGCTAGTTGACATCTGGCGCGCACGCGCGGGTTCCCAGGAAGTCGGTGCCGGTTCGCCTGTGGGCTCAGCGCTGCTCGCGGTGAAGGGCGCGCCAGCGTCGTGGGCAGGCGCCGAGCTCGGCTCCTGCACGACATCGCGCAGCAGCTCCGTAACCGGCCGATCATCTACGTCACTCGCCTGGCCTTGACGGTGGTCCGTGAAGGCTCAAGCGCCAGTGGCATGCGATGCGGTCCAGCTTCACCGACCGCGTCGTGTGTCCGACGAGGATCAGGAGTACGTCGGGCGCTGCGACGAGTTCCCGAGCCGCTGCTGTCGTCGAGGCGAGTATGTCCGGGGACCTCGACCGCCGCTCAGTCACGGCCCTGATGTTCGCTGCTGCGCGGGAGTGGGTGCACGAACCCGAGCGCCACGAGCGCGGAGATACAGAGCCCGGCGGAGACGAACAGCGCCCAGACACCCAGCCGCTCGACAAGGAGCCCGAACATGAACGGCGCGAGCGACTGTATCGCGCGCGCGGGCGCGCCGAGTAGGCCGGTCCGCTCGCCGTATCCCACCGGACCGAACACTGCCAGCGGGACGGTGCCGCGCGCGATCGTCAACAGCCCGTTCCCGGCCCCGTAGAGGATCGTGAACGGCGCGATCGCCGCCGTGCCCACGAGGCCGAGCGCCGCTGCTCCGAGCGGATGCAGAGTCGCGGCGATGCGCGCCGAGACGAGCGGGTGGGCGCGCCGCAGGAGGACGAACTCGACGATCCGCGCGCCGACCTGGGCCGGTCCCATCAGCGCGGCCGCGGCGATCGCCTGCGTGGTCGTAGCGCCCGCTCGCTCTAGCAGCCGCGGGAGGTGCGCCACCATCGACCCGGTTACGAACCACGTCGCGGCGTAGACGTACGCGAGGAGGATCATCTCCCTGCGCGGATTCCACCCAACCCGCACGCTCGAAGTACGCGAGAGGTGCGCCAGCCCGGTCGGCGCGGGCAGCACTACCCGAATGAGAGGGAGGCTCACGACGAGGTTCAGCGCGGCCCAGACGACGCAGGTTCCGCGCCAGCCGATCGCGTGGTCGAGTACGGAGGACACCGGCCAGCTCACGGTGGACGCGAAGCCCGCGATGAGCGTGATTCCGGTGATGGGACCGCGCGCCTCGCCGCTGTAGATCGTCGTCAGCGTCGCGAAAGCCACGTCGTACAGGCCCAGCGCCATGCCGGCACCGAGCACGGCCCAGGCTGCGAACAGCATGACCGGGCCCCTCGCCGCGGCGAGCGCGAGCAGGCCGCCCGACAGCACGATCGCGGAGAGCGTCAGCATACCCCGGCCGCCCCGGCGATCGATGAACCGGCCGACGCGCGGCGCGAGGAGGGCGCAGATCAGCAGCGACATCGAAAACGCGCCGAACACCCATGTGCGCGTGATCCCAAGGCTGGCGGCGATCGGATCCGCGAGGATCGCGGGCAGGTAGTAGCTCGACGCCCACGCGAGCGTCTGCGATGTCCCGAGCGCCAGGACGACGCCCCCTCGCGAGCGCGGGGGCGCGGGACGGGGCGGGTTCGTCCATGCGGCGCACATTATAGCGGCGGGTTGGCATCGCGTAGGCGTGCCCTGCGCTTCGCGCTGAGTCCCGACAGCCCCACAGGCGATAACAGGGAATCGGTTTCTAGGGGAGGATGCGCGGCCTGATAGGATGCCAGCTCCAGGCAGCGAATACTCGCAACAAGACGGGGGAACTGAATGAAGCTCTTCGTTGTCGCGATCGTCGTCGCTCTCGGCGTTGGTGCGGCACCGGCTGGCGCACAGCCGCTACTGGACGATGACTGGACGATCAAGCCAGGAGCGGGCCAGAAGTACACGGTCACGTTGTCCACGCCTAAGACCATTCGCCTCGAGATCTACGGCGTCAAGCACGCGGATAAAGGGTTCAGGGTCGAGCTGTCGGACGAGGGGAACGAGGTCACGCGTTCGTTCCGCAGAACGCTTCACTGGTCCGCCGGTGCTCACGTACTTGAGGTCAAGAACACCGAGAACGTGATGAATCGGGTGACCGTCCACGTTCGCCTCACACCGACTGGGGAGTTGTCGGCTGCTCCTGCGACACGTTCTGAGAAGGTCGGTCAGTGCGTTGAGACGACGGTGAGCCGCGTCGGCTACAGGCTGGAGGGGGCGAGCGAATCTGGCACGTCGGTCACGTTCGCGACGGGCTTTGGGCTGGTGTCGTACGACCACGTGCCCGAGGCCGCGGCATCGAAGCCTGGTGACGCTGTGACGCTCTGCCTGACCAGTATTCCGTCCGACTGCCCTTCCGGTGATGACCGTGGGAGGACGTACACGGTCACCAACAAGCGAACGAATAGGAAGTTCTCGATGATGAACTCGCAGCACTCCTGCGGTGGCGCCTGAGTGCCTGAGTCGCGAGACGCGACCTGAAGCCGACCGACCACTTGCCTCGACGTCAAGTGCTCCGCCAGCGCGTTCGCACTGTTAGGCTGGCAGATGAGTGCGTCAGGTGACGACGCGAGGTGACTTTGCAGGCGTGAGGGAGCGAAATCGCGCCCTCACGGTTCGGGACCAAGGGGTCGCAGGTTCGAATCCTGTCTCCCCGACCAGTAACTACCCGCCACCGCAGCAGTTTTAGCGGTGGCGGGTTTTTCTTTGTCGTCGCGGGGTGCGTTCCGGGGTGCGCTTCTCGGCCGTTCCGCCTGGCGCGATGGGCTGCGCCGCGTCCGACAATGCGCAGGGGCGGTGCCCGTCGAGTCGCGTTGCGCCACGGCGCAGCCCTGAACTGTCAGTGCGGCCTGCTATGAGATCCCTGGCGTGCCGCCCACGATCTGCATCCACTGCCTTGCCGCGCCCGCTGAGGAGAAGGATCACGTCCTCCCCCGCAGCTGGTATCCGGACGGAACGCCGCTCACGGTTCAGCGGCCCACGGTGCCGTCGTGCAAGGCATGCGGCGCCCGGCTCAAGAAGGCCGAGGAACAGACGGCGCTCGCGCTGATGTGCGCGAGGGGGTTCGACAAGGATCACGTCGCCGCTGTTGGCGTGTACGACCGCGTGCGCTCGACCTGGGATGTAAACGCTCCCGGTTCGGCGCGAGCGTTCAAGTATCGACGCGACCGCATCTACAGCATCATGAGCCGGGTACGGCCGATCGTCGCGTCTCCGTCCGAGGCGGTCGGGGCGGCGCGGATTCAGGCGAGGACTGCGGCGGGGGTGTGGGTCGAGGCGGCAGTGGCCCTAAAGTTCCGCCGCGAGGACTTCGACGCCGTGATCGGCAAGTTCGTGCGGGGCCTGCACTACCACCGCACCGGAACGCCGCTCCACGGGGACGCGAAGGTCATCGCGTTCGACCCGCCGCAGGAGGCGATGCAGGCGGCGTCGGAGCTTCCGGATCGTGGCTCGCTGTCGGAGGGACTGCACTGGCGGTTCTATCAGGATGAGCACCCTGGGCGATCGTGGTGGTTCTTCCTGCTCTGGGGACAGGTGAACATGGCGGCGGTGGTCGAGACGCCAGGTGCCAACGCGCCAGCGGCGGTGGGACGATGAGGCTGGAGGCAGCTGCCAACCTCGCGCAGATCGCCTCGCTCGTGGCGCTTGTACCGCTCGGCTGGGGTGCCGCTCGCGATATGTGGCACCGGCGGGAACTTCGACGCCTGCTCGATGAGATGGCGGCGGTGGCGGCGAGGCCCGGCGCGAGCCTCAGCGACAAACGGTTCCGCTGCGAGCGCAGGTCTAGGCGCGAAGCAGCGGCGCTCCTCGGCGTGAAGCTCGGGGCGCTGCGGCCGAAGTGGGACAAGGGAACGCTGACCGTCACGCTTTCGACTCTGAACGATCCTGAGTAGCTGCACGACGGTTATCGAATGAGCGAGCCCCCCGTCATCCCGCTGAGGCCGCGGCGCGTGCTCCTCGACACCAACGCGGTCGGGAGCCTCTACGAACCGCGGCAGAACCGATCGGCCGACGACCTCGCCGCTGTTCGCAACTTGCTGGCGGACCGAGTGCAGAACAGATCGGTTCAGGTCGTGATCGCCTACCGGCTCTTAGAGGAGTACGCGCCGGTCCAGCGGTCCGATCCCGCCCGGTATACGGCGACGCTCGATTACCTCCAGGGGCTCGTCGGGCCGCATCTCCTTCTCCCAGTTGATCAGATGGTCGCGCGGGAGGCTCGCGCCCGTCGGCGCCTCCGTTACGATGAGTGTGTCTTCGAACCTGCGACGAGGGAAGGGCTGTGGCGCATCTCTCGCCTGCGGGAAACCCTCGACGCTACGGCGTCGGAATTGGAGAAGTTCACTTGCGAATCGCTGGCCCAGGCGTCATGCGCTCGCGCGCCCAGCTCCGGAGGCTCGACGCCCTCGGCCACCGCAGCGATTTCTCAATCGATCCGTTCGCGTCGCGGGTGCAGCGGCTCTCCTATGCCGACCCAGCGACCGGGGACGGCCCGACCCGGCCTAGGCGCCTCGCTGTCGGCCCGGCGTGCTCTCCTGCGGTCTCGGTGAGGGCTCCTGGGTGACCGAGGTGCGCGGCTTCATCGTCTCGGCCTGGGACGAGCACCGGCCGGACGCGCCTGCGTCCCGGCGCATCCTGGCCACCGGTCGGCTCGCGGACGGGCGCAGCTTCGCCCTGGTGTTGCCCGCGCCGGCGCCCGCCGTGTACGTGGCCGCCGAGGACGGCCCCCGCGCCGCCGCCCTGCTCGCCCACACCCACCGCGCCACCCTCGACCCCGGCTGGTCCGACCTCGCCGGCGCCGCCCTCGCCCGCGTCGACCTGCCGCGGGGTGCGGCCGAGGACGCCTGGCGGCGGCTGGCCGCGGGCGGCACGCCCCCGCGGCACGTCGAGCACGCCCGGGCGTCGGACGCGCTGCTCGCGCTCGGGCTGACCGGGCCGGTCGCCCTCCGCGGCGAGCCGGTCCCGGGCCGCCGCGTCGACCTGGTCTTCGTGAACCCGGAGCTCGCCCCCTCCAACGCCGTGCCGGCGCTGGCGTGGCTCGCCCTCGACATCGAGACCGACCGGGCTGGCGCGGTCACCGCGGTGTCCCTCGCTGGCGCGGGCGGTCCAGGGGAGGTGCTCTTCGTCGGGCCAGCGGTGGCCTCGCCGACCGTCACCAGCGTCCCTTCCGAGCGAGCGCTCCTGACGGTGCTGGGCGAGCGCCTGCGCGCGCGCGACCCCGACGTGGTCACCGGTTGGAACGTCGTCGACTTCGACCTGCAGGTCCTCGCCGCGCGCCATGCGGCGCACGGGATCCCCTTCGACGTGGGGCGAGTCCCGGGCGGCCCGGCGCTGCGCTCGCGCCCGGGAGGCCGGCGCTCCGTCGAGCTGGCCGGGCGCGCCGTCCTCGACGCCATGCGGCTGGTGCGCGCCTCGGGGCGGCGGCTCGACGACTTCACGCTCGACGGCGTCGCGCAGGCCATCCTGGGTGAGGGCAAGACCGTCTCGGTGCGCGGCGAGGCGAAGCTCCGGGAGCTGGAGCGCCTGCGGCGCGACGAGCCCGCCCGCTTCTGCGCCTACTGCCTCCGCGACGTCGAGCTCGTCCTGGCCATCCTGGCGAGAACCGGCCTCGACGCGCTCACCGCCCGCCGCGCCGCCCTGACCGGCGTCTCCCTCGACCTGGCCTGGACCAGCATCCCCGCCTTTGAGCGGATCTACGGCGCCGCGCTCCGGGCGCGGCAGGTGGTGCCACCCGCCCGCACGGACGCGCCCATCTCCGGCGCCGCGGGAGGCACCGTGCTCGCGGCCGAGGCGGGCCTGTTCGAGAACGTCCTGGTCCTCGACTTCCGCAGCCTCTACCCGTCGCTCATGCGGACCTTCCACCTCGACCCGCTGGCCCACGCGCGCGCCACGGCGCGCCCCCGGCCCGACGACCTGGTGGCGCCCAACGGCGCCCGCTTCGACCGCACCGAGGGGATCCTGCCGGGCATCCTGGAGCGCTACGCGCGGGAGCGGGAGGCAGCCCTCTGCGCCGGTGACGAGACGGCGGCCCACGTCTACAAGATCCTCCAGAACTCGTTCTACGGGGTGCTGGGCGCCTCGGGCTGCCGCTACGCCCGCACCGAGCTGGCGGGCGCCATCACCTCCTTCGGGCAACTCTTCCTGCGGGCGGCGCGCGACTGGTTCGAGGCACGCGGCCACGAGGTGCTCTACGGCGACACCGACTCGGTCTTCGTCCGCTCCGGTCTCGGCGACGAGGCCGGCCACGCGGCGCTCTCCGGCCTCGGCGGCGAGCTGGCGGCGGCGCTGAACCGTCACCTGGCCGAGCGCATCCGCGTGGACCACGACGTCGCCTCTCACCTGGCCATGCGGTGCGAGAAGGTCTACCGGCGCTTCTTCATCCCGCGGCTCCGCGGCGACGCCAGCCCGGACGGGCGCGGGCGCGGCAAGGGCTACGCCGGGCTGCTCCTCCAGCCGGGGGACGCGACCGAGGTGGAGGTGCGCGGGATGGAGGCGGTGCGGAGCGACTCCACGCCGCTGGCCCGCCGCTTCCAGGTGGAGCTCCTGCGGCGCCTCTTCGGTGGCGATGGGGAGACCGGGCTCCGCGCGTTTGGCCGGGAGACCGCGGCCCGGCTCCCCCGGGGCGAGCTCGACGGCGAGCTCGTGTAGCCGCTGGAGGCGCGCAGCGGGGCGCCGCTCGACTACGAGCACTACCTGGAGCGGCAGCTCCGCCCCATCGCCCAGTCCATCGCCCAGGCCCTCGGCACCAGCGCCGACGAGTGGCTGGGCGACGCCGGCCAGCTCGGGCTCTTCGCCTCGCGCGAAGCGGGGCGCTGAGCGCTCTGCGGACCGACACGACTTCAGGCCGTGCTCGCCCGGATCTGGCCAGCGTCGTCTTGCACACTCCGCTCGGGCCGCGAACCAAGGGTTGCTCTCCGCACTCGACAAAGTCGAGGCAGAGCAACTCTTCGTAGAGCGAGTCGAGTAACCGCGTCGCTAGGAGTCACCTTCTTGCACGTTGCCGCCTCGGGTGAGCGGGTCCATCTCGTCAGCGACAGAGCGCGCCCACGTAGCCCAGCGCTGTTGCGCTTCGTCGTCTGGTCCGCGTGCCTGAAGCACTGCGACGGCGTAGTCCCGGAGCAGCGATGCCTCGCGCCACGCGCGAGCATCCGCAAGTAGCTCGGCGCGTCTCGCTTCCTCCCGTTCGCGTCGCTCGCGCTCTTCCGTCTCCCGCCGTTCCTGCTCGTCCCAGGCGCGCCTCCGCCGCTCCCGCTCGACCTCGGCGTCTCGGTTCTCTTGAACAAGGCGGCGAAGCAGCGCCGGTACTTCCACGAGAGCTTGCTCCAGTGTCTTGCGCCGGCGGTCCGCGAGCCGCGCGCGGTAGCGGTACCCGATGTTCGGGTCGTACAGTTCGAGCGTGAAGCGGTTCGTCGGGTGATGGTCGGCCTTCGGCACGGAATGGAAGTGCGGATGCGCTGCGATTTCCCGTCGCTCTTCAGGCGTGGGGCGGTGCGGGGTCCGCGCGTTCTCTTCCTTGAAGCGGAAGCGGAACTGAGCCCCGTCCACTTCGAGCATCGTCTTGTCCTCGACGAAGAAGACGCGTCCAAGCACGTCAGGGCCTTCTATGGCTCGGACGAACATGTCCAGGAGGCGCCCCGCGCGTTCCGTGTGTTCGCGCGCGACCGCAATCTGGATGAAGCCTTGCGGTGAGCGAAGGAGCTTGTCATCGAGTTCGGGTCGGTACGACAGGCGCGGGTCCGGCTTGAGAGCCCGCAGCGCCTTCCGCAGGAGTGGATGAAGATCGGGAGGTGACACGACACGCATTCCGCTGCTCCTTGAGTCGGAGGTCGATGCGCACTTCATCGCCGGACGGGAAGAACGTCACGACAAAAGAGCGCCGGCTCGCAAGACAGGCCGGCGCCAACCCCGTCACCGAAATCACTGCTGCGCACGGCGGCGACGCCAGAGGCGTCGCCGCTGCGAGCGCGCGTAGGTACGCGAGGTCAGTGCCGGCGGGGAAGCGGAGCCGGGCACCCGACGGCAGGGCCAACTCCAGGTTGCCGTCGCCGTCCATCGGCTGCCGCGCCTTCGGCGCGGGCGCTACCACGCGAACGGGCACTAGACGCGAGCCCTCCCCGGCGGTGACCTGCTCAGGGGGGTGATCGGAGCGCTCAGCCGCGTCTGTGACAAGCGGGCGCGACTCCTTGCGCAAGCGATAGATCCAGTAGCGCAGGTTGCTAATCGGCAGCCCCCACTCCTGAGCGAACTCCCGCTGGCTCAGATCGGCCGACTCGAAGTCCGCCACCAGCTTCGTCCACCTCGCCCGCTCGTCCTCGCGCATCGCGCTCTCCTTGGTGAGAACGCGGAGCATCGCTGGCCCAGGTCACCCTCGCCAGACGTCCGTCGCCGGGCGGTTACGTCGAGGGCGCCAGCTACGGTCGAGCTGCCCAGCGCGATCCCTGCGTTCCTGGAGGCGTGCGGGAAGCTAGCGGCGGAGGCGTTTCGGCGGGGCGATCTCACTTCTGCCAGGGACCTTCTCGACAGAGGGGCGCGGGCGGCCGCGACCAAATCCGATCTCGCAGCGCGCTGAGTGGGTGGTCCATGGCGACGCTCAGAGGCAACCGCAGTGCGTCTCCGCCGCGGAGGTCGCATTGCCGTGCGCCTCGGGTAATCGCCGCCCGGGCGCACCAGCGTCAGATGGGCCGGCGAGACCTGACCCCCGTCAGGTACTCGGCGACAAGCTCGTCCCGCGGATACGTGGCCCCCAGGAGCGCCTTCCATCTGTCGACGCGGCACGACTCAAGCCAGAACAGCTTTAGGTGCCCCTCAGCTTTCACCTTGTCCTTCATCTGGGATCGGAGTCTCATCTCGTACGTCTCGACTCGATAGATGAGATGGCTCACGTCGACGTGGCTGAACAGGCTCGAGCCCACGGTGCAGTCGCTGTGGAAGATGCGAGTCGACGCGAATCCTTCGTCGATGTGTGTGTCCGAAAGTGGCGTCAATTCCTCGATGAGGAACGAGACGTGCTCGCCCCGCTCAGTTCGGAGCACCTCGAGACGTTCGAGTGGGTACAGCTGGTCGTATGCTCGTTCCACCTCGTTTGTCGGATACTCCCGCCGGAGAACCGTCGGCAGATGCTTCTCCCACAGCCGCCTGAGCATCAGCTCGTCCTCGAACGGAAGGCCGAACTCGACCGCCTCCTCAAGGCTTTGCAGGTAGCGCTCTCTCGGCACTGGGGAATCGGCGGACAGCCTCACGCGTAGGTTCACCTTCCCCGCGCTCGCGATGTCGCTCAGCTGCCGTCGAATGAAATGCGGCGTAAATTCGCTGTACCCCAACGCGTGGCGCCCATACTCGAGTGCGTCGGGAAGCGGCGTGAAGAGGTCATACGGCAGGAGGTCCTCGTCGTCGAGGTGCTCACGCAGTTCCGGGAAGCGGCAGAAGACCTCTCCGTTGCGGAACGATGACGCATCGAGTGCCTGCTCAAATCGAACCCTCGCCATGGCGTTGCATAAGACAATTGCCAGCTTCGCACGCGCGAGCGCCCGCCTTGGGGTATCGGTAGACCGTTCGACCACTGGAACAAACCCCGAGAACCGCTTCGCGTCAGCCTCCGTCAGGTCCGCGGATATCGCGTCCAGAAGCGGGTCCAGTACTCGATCCACGCCGGGTTCAACGGCGCGGCCCGCCGCCTCCCACCCCCAGCCCTCTTTGAGAGCGAGCGCCGCCAGCGTGCGAACGGCTGTGTCCGTTGGGTCCACTCATGCCTCCATCAGCCGCATTCTCTTCGTCCGGTTCGCCCTCGCAACCCACGATGGAGCAACTGTAGCCGCGCAGGCCTGATGGTGGGGTCGCGTGCAGGGTGGATGGTGCCCACCAACAGCGTGGGCCAGCCCCTCGCATGTCACTGATGGGAGGCGGCGTGGTCCGCGCCACGCTTCTTGGCCGGCCACCATCGTGCGGCTCCGTCAGTAGTTCACAACCCTGGCGTGGCCCGCATCGATGATCGCAACGAGGCCCATGGACTCCCATGGCCCCATGTACTTGGCGAAGGGTACCTCGTCGGACCTCGGACTGATATCCGTTGGTCGTTCGCTATTCACGCCCAGGCGCCTTGCTCGCGTCCGGCCAGGACGAGGGAGCTTCACCCGGAACCGTGCAGCGCGCGCCGGCGGCGGCGGCCCTGAGCCGCTCCGCCGACGCCGGGTCCGGCGCCAGGAACATGAGTAGGACTCCCGACGTTGGACAGCGTAGCGAGCGGATCCAGCCGTCGACGTGACTGCCGCTGAACGTCCCGGTGATCGCGGCTGTATCTTGGTCCGAAGGCCTCGCGTCCACGTGGCCCCCCATGCTCGCGAACATTGCCACGGCGATGTCCGCGATCGAGGCGCGGGAGGGAATCGGCCAGTTCCTGAGGAGCACGGTCGACCGTCCGTCGGAGACGATGAGCTGACCGCCGCTGCGGTCAGTGGCCGACCAGCCAGGAAGGTCGAGCTTCACGGGCACGCCGTCGATCGAGGCGTCGAGCTGCGGGTCGGCTTGGCACTCGAAGGTCGCAAGTACGCGGCCGTGGAGCCTGTCTGAATCGATCGAGCCCCCCGTAGCGACCAAGACGGTGCGGCGTCCGCAACGGAGCGCGGAAAGGCGCATCCCGGCGCGGTCCCCGCCCATCGACACGGTGTCGACGTCGAGCCCACGCGGACCTTGCACCGACGCATTCCCGGTTTCCCCCGCGACGCCGAGCGGCGCGCCAATCGCCTTCGCGATCGACTCGAGCTCGTTTCGGGACGGCGGAGCGCCCGGCTGCCACGCGATCGCAACGACCGTCGGCCCCAAGTCCGTGGCGCGCACGACATGCTTCCCGGCCGCGTACGCCCCTGACTCATCGATTACGGTGCCGGAGGGAAACGCGATCGCGAACCCTGGGAGCCGCCGCACCTCGAGCGGGACGAGCCTGTGGCGGACCGACACTGCGTAGGCCGTCGCGAAGGTGGCGAAGCACGCGGCGGCGGCCACGATCACGACCTTTCCAACCCCGCCCTTCCGGCCGGCCACCAGCCGTCGGGAAAGGAACGCGCCCGCCAGCGCGCCCGCGAAGAGGCCGCCGACGTGCGCCGCCGCGTCCACGTTCGGAGTAATGAAACCGAAGACGAGGTTGTAGCCGATGAAACCCAATGCGACACGCTTCAGGCGCGAGAGGGCCGGCGGCAGGATGGCGCCCCGTTCGCGAAGGAGGAATCCGGCGATCGCTCCGTAGACGCCGAACACCGCACCCGATGCACCTGCGGACACGACCTGCGGGTGCACGACGAGGCTCATCGCGCTGCCGCAGGCTGCTGCGGTGAGGTAGATCGCGGCGAACCGCGCTTGCCCGAAGATGCGCTCGGCGAGGCGACCCGCGTCCCAGAGCACAACCATATTCATCGCGAGGTGGAGCGCGCCGAAGTGAAGGAACGAGTTGACGAATAGGCGCCACGGCTCGCCCGAGAGTGTCGCGGGCCCGAAGTTGGCGCCCCAGGAAACGAGGTCCTCTGCGCGAGGAGTGAACGGGCTCACGCCGCGGACTACCATCAGCCCGAAGACCGCGACGTTGGCGACGACGAGGGAAGGCGCGAGCCAAACGCGCGGCGTAACGGCGCGGAGAACGCCGTGGAACTCTGCCACGATCCTCTCGGGAGGCGCTGCCTCCGTTGGCTCGCCGATCATCGCGACCTGGCCTCCGGCTGCGGTTGCAACACGTACACCAGCCGGTACACATCTCCGATACCAGGAACCATCTGAACAGCGAAGCCTCGCCTGTTCAAGACTCGTCGGAGCTTCAGGTTCGGGTGCGCGCACCTGACGGCATGAACAAGCCATTCGATCTCGGCCACACCACGGCGCCAGATCTTCCAGAAGGACATTCACTTCCCCCTTGCTGCCGCCGGTGTGACACTGATCCGCCCCGCCGGTCGAAGACTGTTCCACATGGGCGGTAGTCGATCTCCTCAGCTCTAGCGTAGCCGCGCAGGCTGCAGCCTGGCCTTGCTCGAGATCACCGCCGTGCACGGTCTCGGCCAGTGGTACCTCCTCAAGTTCGACATCTCGGGCCAGCGCGAGGACCTTGTACGAGGGGTTGGGGCTGTACCCCGGCGGCGAGCGATGCTGCGGGTGATTGCGTCTCCGGAGGTCAGGCGTCGGACGTCTGGGAGGACCCGGCGCTGCTGCTCGTCTGGGGATCGGGACGGCGAATCATCCACGGTCGCTCCGTCAAGGCCTGGCGTTACGCTCGTGGCATCACAGGAGTGGTAGCTGGCGCACAGGTACTCCTGGCGGCGTGAGCCGCCGGAGCGAGGCGCGCAGGAGCGGGATGCGGGGGAGGCGCGCCAGGACCGCGGCTGCACGAGCTGGGTCGCGGACCGTTGCGGCGGCCAGCACGGCAGCGACGAGGCCGTCGTCCGCCGTCCAGACGGTGAGGCCACGGCGGGCGGCCTGGGCGGGGAGTACGTCGACGCGGGCGAGCGCCTCGGTGGTCACGATCTCGGTCTCCGCGGCGGCGAGGTACTCGAGGAGGCCGTAGCGCGCATCGTCGGTCATCGCGGCCCGGATCGCGCGGCGCGCCTGGCCTTCTGCGACCAGCACGGCAACGAGGCGCCGCCGCGCGAGCCACAGGCCGCAGGTCGTCACGTGTCGCGCTCGAGGCGATCCCGGTCGATGACGCGCGGGAGGAGGTCGCGCTCAACGAGCCGCTTCTTGCGCCGCGCCGCCTCGCGGAGGCAGCCGGCGGCGATGCGGTCGAGGTCGCGCATGCCGCCGACGGCCGCTTCGTGGAGCAGGGCGACGGCGTCAGCGGTGAAGACCTCGCGCTCGACGCCGGCACGCTTCATACGGTGGCGCAGGTACTCCGCGGTGTCTTCGGGCGTGAGCGGGTCGATGTGGAGGCGCACGTGGAGGCGCGAGTAGAGCGACCTGTAGCGGCGCAAGCCGAGGAGGTCCTTCAGCTCGGGGAGGCCCACTAGCACGAGCGAGAGGAGCGCCTTCGAGTCCCACTCATAGTTGAGCAGGATATGGAGGTGGCCCAGCATCTGCTCGTGAAGGAGGTGCGCTTCGTCGAGGAGGAAGACCGGCAGGACGCGCTCCTTGGCCAGGTCCTCGACGTGTGTGGCGACGGCGTAGAAGACCGAGGCGGCGGTCGCGTGCGAGGAGAGGCCCAGGGCGAGGCAGAGCTGGCGATAGAAGTCGCGCCGGCCGAGCGTGGCGTTGTGGCAGTAGGTCAGCCGGAAGCCCGCCTCGGGCAGCCGGGCGCGCAGCGCGCGGAGGACGCAGGTCTTGCCGACGCCGGGCTCGCCGGTGAGCAGCACCGAGGCGCGCTCATCGAGCGCCTCGACGAGCTCGGAGACGAGCGCCGCCTTCGACGAGGGCAGCCAGAGGTCCTTGTCGGCGACCTCCTTGCTGAAGGGCTGGTCCTTGAGCCCGAAGAAGCCGACGTAGCCGTCGCTCATGGCTCCTCCTGGCGGCGACCGGTGGCCAGGTCGAGGAGCGCGCCGGCGGGGTCGAAGGCCACCGGGACGCCGGTGGGAGCCGCCCCAGGGCGGCGTGGCAGGCGCTTGCGCCGGGCATTTCGCAGGGGATCGACGACGTGCAGACCGAGCCGTCGGCCCTCGTGCTCCACCCACGGCGAGCCGTCGAGCAGCGAGTAGGCGACGGTGACGACGCGCCCGGCGAGGAAACCCTGGTCGAGCTCGTAGTCGGTGCCGAGGATCGACACGGTCGTGTCGCGCCGCACCCGGCGCCGCTCGCGGACCATGAGCGCCTCGCGGAGCTTCGCCTCGTCGAGGCCGTCGGCAGGCCGGCTCGCCGCGGCGAAGACCGCGCCCGGCGAACGGCCCATCAGCGAGGCGTGGGGCGCCACGAGGTAGTGGCGGTCGAGGAACGCGAGGAGCCGGACCTCAACGTCGTGGAGTGAGGCGACCGAGCCGAGGTGGTCGAGGCAGCCCTCGCGAAGCGTGCGCCAGAAGCGCTCCATCTTGCCGCGGGCCGGCGCGTCGTACGGCCTGGCGTGAACGAGCGCGATGCCGAGCCGAGCGCAGGCCGTGCGAAGGACCTCGCCGGAGTACGTCGACCCGTTGTCGAGGTAGAGGATGTCGGGCGGCCCGTGTTTGCGGAGCGCCTTCACAAAGAGCTTCAACATGTCGGCCTCGCGCTCGGTGTGGCGCGCCTCGATGGCGAGGATGAAGCGGCTGGCGTCGTCGAGGAGCGCGTGGATGCGCAGGGGCCGCGAGTGTCCGCCGACGACGAGCGCGGCTCCGTGGCAGACGTCGGCGTGCCAGATCGCCCCCGGCTCGGCGGCCTGCCAGCGCAGCCGCGTGTGCTGGCCGGCGCCGTCTCGGAGCGGCACGCGGTCGAGGCCGTGCGTCTGGTAGAGCCGCCGCACGGTCGACTCGGAGACCGCCTCGCGCGCGAGCCGGCCATCCGAGACGAGCGTGCGCAGGATGAGCGGCACCGAGGCGGACGAGTGCTCCTTGCGGATGTCGAGAAGGAGCTGGCGCTGCTCGGCGCTGAGCTCGCGGCCGTGACCCCGATCACCGCGTGGAAGGGGCCGGAGCGCGTCGAGGCCACCGCGACGGTAGGCGTAGTACCAGCGCTCGAGCGTCGTCGCCGAGATGCAGCGGGTGACGTCCGAGCCGGGCGGGCGGAAGCGCTCCTGCGAGAGCGCGTTCAGGGTGGCGCGCAGCTCGCCACGGGAGAGGTCCTTGCGGGTGATCGCACCCACGATCTCGCTGCGGAACCGCGCGACGGCCTCGGCGTGGTCCTTGGGCGCGAGCGGCGGGGACTTCGGGAATGACTCGTCCATCGGGGGCCTCGTGGCGCGGAGTGCGCCGAACGCGAAGAGCCCTCCCACGGAGCCGTCGGTGCGAGGAGCGATCACGGCTGGTGGGCCGCGAATCGCCAACGTCACCGCGACGATGGCCATCAGCTCACATGCGCAGCTCCGAGCATGGCGCGTGACGCGAGCGGCAGCGCGTCGGCCGAGGACGGCGCAAAGGCGGCGAGCGTCGTCGCCACTCGCGCCGCGACCTCGCGCAGGCGAGCATCTGCCGGCGCGGCGCGCACCCGAGCGAACAGGGCGGCCGCCCGGACGGCCCGCGCCCACCGGCGCAGGCTCGCCCAGCTCTCCGCGCCCGTGGCGCCGACCCTGCGCCAGGGGCTGGCGCGCCGCCGGACCTCGGCCGGCGCGAGCCCCTCGACGCCCCACAGCGCGAGCGCCAGCGTGACGGCGGCAGCCGAGTACAGTCGGTTCCGCAGGACGCCGCGCGGCACGACCTGGAGGATCGCGCCGCAGCGCTGGCAGCGGTACCGCCGGCAGAGGAGCTCGCCCACATCCGGCGGTGCCGTGGCGTCCGGCGGCCCCCACTGATCGCGGGTCCGACGACCGTGCCCGTGGAGCACGATCCTGCCGCCGGCGGGCCGGCTGGCGGCACCGCACGACGGGCAGCTCGCCGGCCGTACCTCCTCCGTCGTGGGGAGCCGCGCGGTCCAGGACTTGACGTCGAGCTCTGCGTAGATGATTCGAGTGGTGCTCTGGCCTCCTGCCAAGACAGGTCGGGGCACGACGGGGTGCGTGCTGGAACACTCTCCCCGTCACCTATTTCCGGGGGCCGGCTCCATGCCAGTGCCCCGTCTCCGGCACCGGACTACCATCACGCCAGGTGACCGCCAGTTTGCAGCCTCGGCGGTGGACACCACCCTCACGCCCGGCGCGAACCCTCACCCACCCTGCGCGAGAAGTTGCCCGGCGACACCAACGGGCGTGCGCGCTAACACGTGTCCTGCCTGTCCCTGTAGATGAGCGGGACCACCCACGGCTCGAAAATGCCCGCGCGAAGGTCATCCAGCTGTTCGAGGCGGGCGCTGGGCTTCACGGGCTGCGTGGGACGGCCTGGGGAGCCTTCCAAGCAGTGACCGAGTACGCCGACCACCACCGATCCATCAGGAGCGGTGACCAGGAGGGGGCGTCGAAGCGCCTCGAGAGCGTCTGGTTCGGAGGTGGTGCCGAGCTGAAGCGAGCCGGGCTGGCTGCCATCGCGGACGAAGCGGGCGTGGCGCTCGCGGCGTAACGGGAGGACAACTATGCCTTGGTGGAGACTCATCGTGCGGTCGACCATCGTCCGCGATGTGGTTGTCGCCGTGCTCGAGGTCGTCGCAAGCGCGCTCGGGCGCCGCGGCAAGCTGAAGAGGTAAAGCTGCATCGCAGGCACCGTTCATTTCTTGGTCCCGTGCCGGACAGCATTCTGGCGGCTCCGTAACTCTTTGAGCACGCCTGATCTCACCCAACCACAACCCATCGCTCTTGCGGCAGGAGGTGCAGGTCACTCGCGCATCCTCGGCCACGGACTTGGGTGCACGCGTTTCTGGGACGGCCGTCCCGAAGGAGGAGTCGTGACGAACGAGGAGAAGAGGAAGATCTACGTCGCGCTCGCAGCGCCGTTCCCCGAGCAGGCCATCCAACGCACAGAGGGGCGCGTCACCGGGCGCGGCTACGACACGGCGTTCAAGGAACGCTCAGACATCGTTTTGAAGAAACTGGACGACCAGCTAGGCCGAGCGCGGTATGTGCACACGCTGCAATTTCAAAAAGAATTTCAGCTTTACGAAAAGGCGTGGGCTGCCCTTCTAGCCGTCCGTAACAAGACCCTCGCCCTCAGACCTGTGGCTGACACGCACGATCCGAGTGAATCCGAGGAGGAAAGGAAGAAGCGTCGCCTTGCAGAATTTATCGACGCTTACAACATATTCGGGAGCTCGTCGCGACAAATGAGCCGTTCTTCCCAGAACCTGTATTCAAGAAGATCGATGCGCTCGCAGGAACCATGCGGAAAGAGGCGATTGACTACCGATACCATACGGCGCCTGGGTGGGACCCACAGTACTGGGAGCGTCAGGAGAAGAACGCAAACGAAATAGTCTCGCGCGTTCAGGATATCTCGAACGCGATTAGAGACCGCATCGGCCTCCTCAACGCTGTCGAAGAAGGACCGCTACCGCCAGCGTAGGCCCGAGGTTCGCAGGGATCGACCACGGTCAGCGGTAACTCCTCGCCCGTGCCCGTCGTGACGTGACCGCCGACCGCGTCGATGCTCGCGCACTTGCCCGCGGGGGGGGGCGCGGGATGGATCTCGGGAGGGCGGCGGCAGAGTTCAGGTCGGCGGCGCGGCGAGCGGGGGCTCAGGGGTCTCGTGGTCGGGCGCAAGAACCACTACGGCTCGAAGTCGCGGCGCGGCACAGAGGTCGAGGCGCTGTACTACACGATCTTCGAGACCGCAAAGCTCGTCGGAGTCGACCCGAAGGCGTACCTTCGCCACGCCGTGCACGTCGCCCTTCGCGGTGCGCGCGTCCATCTCCCGCACGAACTCGCCGGCACTACGACCGGTGTACCCTAAGCCTCACGGCGTCTCTTTGTCGGCAGGCTCGGCACATGCCTGGTAAGCTTCTCTCCTGTGATGACCCCGAAACAGATCCTGCAAATCGTGGGCATCTGCGTAGCCGGGCTCGGGTTGATGGCGCTGCCACTACCCCGCACGATCGAACTGGCGATCATTAATCTCTTCGACATAGCCGCGATGACCGGTGCCTTCGCTCGGCCAGGCGTCATCCTCATTCTCGTCGGACTTTTCTGTCTCGCGGTTGCTGCGTTGTTGCCTGCGCGCTGGCAGTAGCCGCTCAGCCGGCTCCTGTCGCTGCATGAACGCTCACGCCCTGGCCCGACGGGCGGGGGCGAGTACCTACGGTCAGCGGCGCTCGCACATTCAACCTTCAGCCCGATCTGGCGGTTCCATCGCGCCATTAGGCGATCCACCCCGATGGGTACGGGTAGTCACGCCGCCGCGTTCAAGAACCGCTGTAGCGTCGAGCGTGACACTCCCTTAGCCGTAGCAGCCTGCGCGATGCTCATGCCGCCCGTAACGAGATCACGGGCGGCGTGGAGCAGGATCGGTGACGCCTTGGGCCTGCCCAGCGTCTTGCCTTCACGGCGAGCCCGCTCGATTCCGGCGTTCGTCCTGGCGATGAGCGTGGTGCGCTCCTGCTCTGCGACCCAACCGAAAATCGCAACCAGAAGCGGACGAACGGGGCCGTTGCCGGTATCGAGCCATGATTCACGAACGGACAGGACCGGAACGCCGAGGCGGTCGCATTCAAGAACGGTGTTGATGGCCCCGGTCATCGAGCGGTGGAGCCGGTCAAGAGCGACGCAGCCAAGGGCCTGGATGCGACCGGCGCGAACATCGTTCATCATCTTCTCAAACACCGGGCGGGCCGTAACCGGCCGGGAATCGTCCCCTTGACGCACGAAGCACGGCTGGGGGGCTCTCGTTCAGGCACTCCTCTCCCAGACGCGAGATCGACGCCGTGGCTTTGCGCTCACGTGTGTTGCGAGTGTGGCGAGGTCCAGAGAAATCTCGCGCATCGTTGTGAGCATGCCGCGTCGCCATTCCTCATGCTTCTTGAGCCCCGTCTTGCTTTGCAGCAAGCCAGTCAAGACATCGAGGCTCCCCTGCAGTGAGTGCAACGGCAAGGGTAGGAAGAGATGGATCGGATCCATGACAGGCTTCCCCCAGCAATCGATCTGGCCTGCGCGAAATTCGGGAGACCGGGAGAGCAGTAGCCCCGCTGCCTGGAGGGCCAGTTCTAGGGCCTGTACGGCATCCATTCCGAAGATAGCCCGGTCATACTCCTCCTCCCGAGGTAGCCCTGTAATTCGGAGTCGGCAGGCCCATTCTCTGCCCGAACGCACTGGAGCGTATATCTCGACGACAACGGCTCGCTCCTTGCCGGTCGGTGGGCGCCAGCGGTAACAACGACGCGCAATGTAATGGCCCTGCAGATCAGGGATCCGCTGAGCCTTGCTCGGCACTCTACGGGCGTCCTTCTTGCTCCGTGGCATGCGACGACTCTACATGCTCGAACGAGTCGCTGTCTTCGTTGGGTTTCGCCGCCGACCGTGCTCAGGCCGACGGCGTGCGTTGCGGTGGACTCCAGTTGTGCGGCAGCAGCTCATCGATCCGCGACGCGGGATGCGTCTGGACGCGAAGGAGCACGTCGGCGAGGTAGTCGACCGGGTTCACGGCGTTCGCCTCGCACGTCGCGATCAGCGAGTAGAGGCCGGCCAGGTTCTCGCCAGCTTCGTCGTGCCCGACAAACAGGAAATTCTTGCGCCCCCAGGGCTGAGACACGGAGCGCTCTCTCCGAAGCATTGTTGTCGAGGGGCAGGTGCGGGTCGGTGAGGAAGAGCGTCAGGGCGTTCCACTGGCCGCGGGCGTAAACGGATAGCTTCGCCGATCGGGCTCTTCGGCGGATGGCGGCCCTGCTCGATATCGAGCCACACCTCGAAGGCGTCGAGGATGGTCTTGCTGTCCGTCTGGCGCCGCTCGAGATGCTCGGGCGTGCCGAGCACGTCGTCCTCGCGCGCGGCGCGCTCGAGAAATGGGCGAAGGGACCGGGTGATGCGGCGTAGTTGAGGGACCGCTGCTCCTAACGAGCGTCCCGATCGGTTTCTGCTTCCGCTCGAACTGCCTCGTCACCGCGAACGCTTGGAGCGTTCCTTCTGGTCGGCCGCAATCTCCTCGTTGATGCGTTCCATCAGCCCCGGAACGCTCTGCAGGAGCAACACGGACGCCGGTTGCTTCTCCCTGGAGGCGGGGAGATCGAATGAGCCCAGCGCCACGATCTTCTCTGGGACTCCTGGCTCTGCTGCATGCAGCACGAGGAAGGTGTTGGCCTCGCTGATCTGAAATTTGCGGGACTGAACCTCGGCCTCTCCCGTTGCCGTATCCACGCACAGCCTGAGAGTCGCCTTATCCGACTGAAGCTCGGCCCAGCCCGGCTTCCCCTTCTCGAATTTCGAGTCCACCTTCCAGTGGGTATCGTGCCAACCGTCCGGCCCATGAAAGAAGCCCATCAGCAGCGGGCGACGGTCCGGTCCCGCGAGCCACATGGAGGTCATGCTACGAGAAGTGGGGTAGGCTCCGAACCCACTTACCGTGAATTTATCACCGGGAGTTGCGATGGCTGGAACGACAACAGCGAGCAGGATCAGAACTCGTCGCCCCACCGCAGACCTCCACAGGCGTGCGCCTTCTGTGGACGCCAGGTAGAAGTCTCGTTCGGCCATGGTCGTCGTGCTCTCCTGGGTGGGAGCGCTCAACTGTAGCCGCGGGACAACGCCTTCAAACGCACTTGCGAGACCAGCCTTGTCGAGGCGCCGTTCCGCGTCCGCTATCATAGCACCGTACAGCGTCCCTTCGGGGTCGACAATCGAGACGCCGTTCAGATCGAGGAACACGATCGCCGCGAGCAGACCGGTGCGCTTGCGGAGGCGCGCGGAACGGCCACCGCGGATTCCAGCAGGCTGGCGTCGCGAACTCCCGTGTGATGGACCGGCGTAGAGGGCTGCTTGGCGGCCGGGGGCAGGGCGAGGACGCGGACGGGGAAGCGGCCTAGCCGACCTTGACGAGCCCTCGACGAATGTCGCCGTGGAGGTAGCCGACGTCCGCCTCGAGCATCATGCGGCGCGGCATGCCGTACCGAGCCGGCGACTTCGAGCAGTTCCCGGGAATCGGAGAGGACAACCCGAAGGCCTCGGATCACTGTCCGGTCTTCGTCGATATTCCGGTAGCGAAGCTCACGTGGAAAGGTGCGGCTGCAGAAGCGGCGGAAGACTGCACCCAGAGGGCGCTCGAGCTGACCTGCGGGGGACTGGCCGGCTCGGGCGCCGCCTGGGCCGCGCGCATCCTAGTCGCTTCGGCCCTCGCAGCTAGTGCCCCGTAGCCGCACTGGGCTTGATCCGCTTCCGTTGACGCCGAACGGACGGAGACGAATCCCGTGAGATGGCTGAGTGGGCCGCGCCCGGCGTCGCCCACGACTACGGCTCCAAACGGACGGAAACGGACGTAAACGGGTGCGCCGGGCTCTGTACCAACCGTACCAAGCCGAATTAGTTTGTCGCGGAGTTGCGCAGCGGCGCAAGGTCGCGTTTCCGGCGCGGTGGTAAATACCAAGCGCGAGCGGAACGCCCTTGGCTGCCGCGGATGGCCGGACTACGCGAAGGAGTACCCACGCTCCCGAAACCGACGAACGTCATCCGCCGAGGGCCAGCCGCGCAGGTTCTCTGGTGGGCATCGGGGTTGCCCGACGTCGCGGCAGACCGCGCGCTGGAGCGCGCTTGCTGCCCCCTCGCCAGCAAGATCGCTCAGCGTCGCGATCGCCTCGTGCAGCGAGCGCACGTGCGTCAGCGACCGACGGGCCTGGCTCGCGATCGCACCGCCGTCGAGCGCCTCGTCCGCGACGAAGAACGTGACGCCGGCGGCGTCGGGATCCTCTAGCAGCGTCCAGAACGTCGGCTCACAACCCGGGAATCTGGGCAGGACTGAGTAGTGGAGGAGTACGACGCCGGCAGGCGTCGCGGTACGGAGGGCCGCGCCGGCGCGCTCGCTGAACACGCCGAGCACCACGTCCGCGCGGGAGGCGCGGATGCGCTCGACGAGTCTCGCGTCGTTCACCGAGCCGCGCCAGCGGAGCGGGTGCACGCCTCGCGCTCGCGTGAGCGCCGCGAGGCTCGTCCCCGCGACGTTCCGGTGCACGGCCGACCGCACGTAGCGCGCGGCAGCGGCGATGAACGCCCGGGTTCCGCAGAGGGGGGCGCGCGCCGCGATCGCACGAACCCCGAGCGACGCGCCGGGGTGCACGTTTCGTGCGCATCTCGGCGGCACGAGGACGGCGTCGACCAGCTCGATCCCGGGATCCGCGAGCAGGGGGCCGACGACGCGCGGGAGGTAGAGCGGTTCCTTGAGCAACACGAGTGCCGCACGCGTTCGCCTCATGAGCGCTCCGCGGCACGCCAGCGGTGAAGCCGCCAGCAAGGCGCCGGCCTGCGCGAGCTGAGCGCTTGGTAGCGACGGGGCGGGGTTGTCGCCCACGGCGCATACCGCGTGTATCCCGCCTACGCGTGACGCACGGTACGGTACCGGTATACTGGCGCGGGGGAGCCATGCCGCACACGACCGCCGCAGTGCCCAGCGAGCCCGCGCCGCCGTTCGCGCACGAGGCCGAGTACCAGGAGGCGCTCCGGAAGCTCCGCGCGTCGGGCGGACGCCTGCCGGCGCTGGTCCTCCTCGCGGCTCGCTGCTCGCGTTCGTTCTGGCGGCGCGCGGCGGCGCGGCGACGTGGCTCAACGTGGCGATCCTTGTCGGCGTCCTCCTGCTGCACGAGGCCGGGCACTGGGTGGGGATGCGCCTCCTCGGCTGGCGCGACGTGCGGATGTTCTTCATCCCGTTCTTCGGCGCGGCGGTGTCGGGCCGGCGCGCGGGCGCGGCGAGCTGGAAGGAGGGCGTCGTCCTGCTCCTGGGACCCCTCCCCGGCATCGTGGCCGGGACGGCCATCGCCGCGGTCGTCCGCACCGAGGGACCGCCGGCGCTCCGCACCGCGGCGGTCATGCTCATCGCGGTAAACGCTTTCAACCTGCTGCCGCTCGCCGCCCTCGACGGCGGCAAGCTGCTGCAGCTCGCCGTCTTCCAGCGGCAGCGCCACCTCGAGCTGGCGTTCCTCGTCGTTGCCTCGGTCGGCCTCGTCGCCGCCTCCGTGTGGCTCGACGCCCGCGTGATCGCCTACGTCGCGATCGCGACGCTCACCGCACTTCCGCTCCGCCACCGCCTCCTCGCCGCGGCGCAGGCGCTCCGCGCGGGGCACGTGAGGGTGCCGGGCGATCCACGCGAGCTCAACGGAGAGGCCGGCCGCGCGGTGTTCCTCGCCGCCCGCGGCGCGCTCCCCGGGAAGCGCCGCACCGCCGCCGCGACGGCCCGCGGCATGTCGGCGATCGTCGACCTCCTCTCCCGCACGGTGCCCTCGCGCGGCCACACCGCCGCGCTGCTCGCGGCGTGGGCGATGGGCGTCGGGGCGGCGGCGGGCGGCATCTGGCTCGTCCGACACCCGGCGCTGCGGTGGCGCGCGGTTGAGGACCCGCGCGGCCGCTACACCGTCGAGCTCCCCGGGGACCCGGCGGTGTTCCTCGATCGCTCCGGGCCGCGGACCCCGGACGCCCAGAAGCTCCTGTGGGAGCGCGGCGATCACGCGTTCTGGGTGTTCGACGCTGCGCTCCCGGAAGGTGCCGAGGCGGACGTCGACGTGTGGCGCCGCGACTCCGAGCGGATCTACACCCGCGCGCCCGGGTCGCGCGTCGAGCGCAGCGGCCCGAAAACGCTCTTCGGCGAGCGCGGGTTCGAGGTGGTCTTCGCCCGCGGGAGGAACCGCCTGGTCGTGCGGGGCTTCCTGCGCGGCGGGCGGCGGTTCTTCCTCGCGGCGCTGGCGCCGGCGACCGACGAGCGAGCCGCCGACCGATTCCTCGATTCGTTCACGCTCACCGGCAGCTAGCCGTCAGGAGCTAGCCGTCAACCGATTCCGGATCGGGCGGCTCCGACTGCGTGACTCTCGCGCGATCGGTGAGGCGCTGTAGACAGAGGAGGATCAAGGGCTCGGGCTACGGCCGCCAGACGGGGTTCTCCGCGCGGTTACCGAGCGCCCGAGCTCCGGACGTGGCGCCGGGTACGTCGACCTTACGCCTTGTCGTTTGCGATCGCCGCCTCGCGCTCGGGGAAGGCGTCGAGGACCGAGACGCCCGCGCCGACCATTGCGCCGCCGACGGTGAAGAGGCTGCCAACGCCGACGGCGCCGGGTACGATTCGGCGCCGGGTACGGTGTACCAAGGCTCCAGTGCCGAAACGCGTCGTGATGACAGTAGGTTGAGTGGAGGCGCCGGGAATCGAACCCTCCGCGAGAGGGGTCGCAAACGGACGCAAACGGACCCAAGCGGACGGAAACGGACGAGGATCCGGAGACTTGAACGGGAAGATGCGCCCGTTTGCGACCGCGATACGACCGCTTCGGTGTACCAAGTGTACCAAGCCGCGATCCGCAGTGCGGGCGCTGTGACGTCGCCGTGGCACGTGCCAGGTGCACGCTAGCTCCGTCGAGAAGCCCAGAATTCCGAGCCCTTCGTGATCCTCCGAAGCGTCTCCTGGAACATCGGCATGTACTGCGGAGAGGACGAGAGATAGTGCCCGTTCAGCTTCTCCGTGTGCCGCGGTGTACTCAGGATGGACATGACCACGGAAGCTGGAAGGATGGCGTCCTCCGTTCCAGGTTGGAACCCTGACCAGCTGCGAGCGTGCTCTTCCGACCGGAAGAGATTGATCCGGCTTCACGTGTAGGGCCAGCTTCTCGACCAGTCGCGAAAGGGAAGATCGACGTAACAGACTATCTCCTCGGGCTCGCGAAGCTCGAGGACGCCGTCACGCACGACGACGCGCAGGGGCTCGCCGCAGTGCGGGCACGGCGCGTCGATCTGCACGGTCTGGCGTGGGAAGACCCAGGTCGTCGCGAAGGACTCGAACGCGCACTGGGCGAACCATCCCGGTCGTCCGTCGACGGTCACGCGATACGGTGTGGGAACCTCGTTGAAAGGGGCGAACGAGGCGACGAGATCCGTACCGGGCTGCAGCCAGATCGGGAGCCCGGTGGACGCGAGCTCGTGGAGAAGCCGGCGACCCTCCTCCGGCGTGACCCCGAGCGCAGCGGCGATCTCCGAGTAGCGCGGAGCATGGGCTGTCGCCACGAATGTCTCGAGGATGACGTGGTGCGCCCGATCCAGCCGAGTCGGTTTCATCACTTGGGACCTCGTGCGCTCCTGCGGTGCTACCCGCAGCGGCTCGTCGCGCCTTGCGACGGCCTCTTCCCGAGCGCGATCGTTACCGGGCAGGCCGCCTTGAGCGTGTTGTGGAGCTTGCACCGGTCCGCGGCGGCCAGAAGGAGTTTCCGCCCGGGCTCGGGAAGCGACATTCCTTCGAGATCGATCCACACGTCGATGCGAGCGATCCGGAACCCGTCCGACGCGATCCCGCGCTCCTGCAGGAACTGCCGCACGTAATGCCCGATGCACCCGCAAAGTCCGGCGAGCAGCGTGTCGCCCGGGTTCGCACCAGCGCCTTGCGGTCCGAGCACGAACTCGTAGCCCCGGCTCGTCGCGTGGTACCGCGTGTCGCCCCTGTTCTCGATCGTCACCGCGTACATGTGCTCTCCTTTCAGCCAATGCCGCGCTTGCGGCGGGTGTGGGGCTCAGGATGGCGTGCCGGCGCGAGGAGGTGCAGACGCAGCCTCTTCGATGACCGGCGGGTACAGCGGAGGCGGCCGCACAACTCTACCCGTGTCCGGCGATCGAACTGTGACTGTACTTAGTCTGGCTGCCCGGCGGTAAGATCGATCCATGGGAACCCCCGGGCATGGCCGCGCAGCGGCTCGACCGCTCCTGTACGAGCGGGTCGCCGCGGACGTCGCAGACCTCATCGCGAGGGGCACCTACCGCGTGGGCGATCGGATCCCGTCGGTCCGAGAGCTCAGCCGGCAGCTACGCGTCAGCATCAACACGGTGAACGAAGCCTACGCGCAGCTCGAAAACCGCCGGGTCATCGAGGCCCGGCCGCAGTCGGGCTACTACGTCGCGTGCCCGCTGCCCGAGCCGGAAGGCCGCGAAGAGCGAGGCACTCCTCGGAAGCTCGCGGCCACGTCCGTCGAGCTCGGCAGTGAGCCGCTCGCGGTGATGCGGACGCTCGCAGACCCGGTGCTCGTCCCGCTCGGACGCGGCGTTCCGAACCCCGGGCTGCTTCCCATCGACAAGCTGAGCCGGATGCTCGCGACCGAGGCGCGCCGGTTCCGCCTCGAGAGCGTGACCTACGCCGGGGCGAAGGGACTGAAGCGACTCCGGACTCAGATCGCGAAGCGATCGCTCGAAGCGGGATGCCGCCTCACTCCCGACGACGTCGTCGTGACCTCGGGGTGCGTCGAGGCCGTCACGCTCGCGCTCCAGGCGACCTGCCGCGCCGGAGACACCGTCGCGATCGGGTCACCCGTCTACTACACGTTCCTCAACTCCATCCAGGAGCTCGGCCTCAAGGTGCTCGAGATCCCATCCACGCCTCGCGAAGGGATGAGCGTGGAGGTCCTCGCCTACGCCTTGCGGCACCACCCCATCCGCGCCTGCCTCGTCATCGCGAACTTCAACAATCCGCTTGGAAGCGTGATCCCGGACGAGCGCAAGGCGGAACTGGCCCGCCTTCTTCGCAGCCATGACGTCCCGCTCATCGAGGACGATGTCTACGGGGAGCTCGGGTTCGGGCTGCATCGCCCGACCGCGACCAAGGCGTACGACGACGCCGGGCTCGTCCTGTACTGCTCGTCGTTCTCGAAGACGCTCGCGCCCGGTTACCGTGTCGGCTGGATCGCCCCAGGGAGGTATCTCGAGCGGGTTCAGCGGCTGAAGTCGGTCTTCAGCCTCTCCAGCGCTTCACCGACTCAGCTCGCCGTGGCCGAGTTCCTGACGAGCGGGGGCTACGATCGCCACCTTCGCGCGTTGCGCCGAACTTACGCGGCCCAGCTCGGGCACGTCCGGTCCGCTATCGCGCGGTGGTTCCCCGAAGGAACGCGGGTGACGCGGCCTGAAGGAGGCTTCGTCCTGTGGGTCGAGCTTCCGCCCGAGGTAGATGGGCTGGCGGTTCACCAGCACGCGCTTCGCAAGGGGATCGCGGTCGCGCCTGGGACGCTCTTCACGGCCAGCGATCGGTACCGGAACTGCATCCGCTTGAGCGGCGCGTTCTGGTCCGATCGGATCCGGGACGCCGTCCGGACGCTCGGCGGGATCGCGTCGAGCATGGTGCGCGGCGGGCAATAACCGGCTGAGGCGTAGGCGGGTGGCTCAGCGCGTCTGGCGGCTGCCGAGTAGCTGATCCAGGATCTCCGCCGCGCACTGGACGAGCCCCGGGCACTTCTCTCGGAACACGCCGCTCTCGGAAGCCGCTTTCGCGCCCTCGGGCGTTCCGATGTCCATCCCGATGAGAACGTTGCAGACCAGCGAGCCCTGCCTCTCGCGGAAGCGCTTCCAGAATTCGCGCGTGAGCGCGTACGTCTTCTCCTTCGCGGCGTCGTCGTCCAGCGTGGCCTTCCCGTGCGCGAGGCCGATGACCATGAGCGCCCCAGTGACCGCGCCGCACGTCTCACCAGACCGCGCGATTCCGCCGCCGTAGGCGCATGCCACCTTGAGCGCGGTCCTCTCGTCGAGACCGTATCGGGTCGAGAACGCGGCGAGGACCGCTTGCGAGCAGGTGAAGCCCTGATCGAACAGAGAAACCGCACGGTGCACGGCGCCAGGGTGCATGGCCATCCCTCCCAACGGTTGACACGCATCTTGACACGATGCGCCAGCTCCTGGACGCCCTCGAAGTGAGGGTAGGGCTGACTCTCGAGATGAGCCTGGAGGCGGGCGCGTCCTCGTGTCGACGGAAGCCAGCAACTCGGACAACGGAACTGGGTCGCGCACTTCACGATGATACCGACGATCGTCTCGCCGCATCGTCCTGCAAACGGACGAGAACGGTCGCAAACGGCCGTAAACGGACGTGCCCCGCGCGGTGTACCAACTGTACCAAGCAACCGATCGTGAATCCGCGCTCTTGCAAGTGCGCCACGGGTCAAGATCCCGGCGCCTTTGGTACACCCAAAGAAAAAAGCCCGCGCTGCCGCGGGCTTGTGAAGTGGAGGCGCCGGGAATCGAACCCTCCGCCAGGCGGGTCGAAAACGGATGCGAACGGACCCAAGCGGACGGAAACGGATGAGGATCCGCCACGTTGAGCCGGAAGCTGCCGCGCTCCCCGCATCGCCGTGAGGTAGCATCCAGGCGTGGGCGGCCCGCCTCTCCAGTGCCGAATGCCCGCGGCTCATGGCCAAGGCAGCCACGGCGCGCCGTCGGCGCGGTCTGTCCCAGCGCTCCCCGTACAGCGCAGCCTGCTCAACCCCGTGCGGTGATCTGCGGTTAGCGAGCTGGAGAGAGCAGCTTCACGACCGTTCTATTCGGGCACCCTGAGCCGGCGCTGCACGGGAACGAGCTCATCGATGATGGGGCCGTAACCAGGACCCGCCTGCAGTACGCGGTACATGCCAGCCCCCCAGTTCTCATCGTTGCGCATCTCCGCATACCAAGCCGTCTCGTCCCGCTTCCACAGAACCCAGTACGTCCGTGTTTTGACGCACTCGCTGCAAAGGACGGTAACTGCACCGAACACGATGTGCCCAGTCGGAACCTTTCGCGCTGCTGCAGTCAGGTCAGCAAGCCGCCACGAGCCACGCCCTCCTCTCGGGCGGATGAACCCCACCTCTTGCACTGGGATCTCCAGGTTACCGACGTCGTGCCCGTTCCCGGCTGAGCGGGCATCGAGATCCCACAGTCCAAGCTGATACGACGCGTCCCGTGCAAGCGCGCCTGAGGAGTTCACAAGAGTGAAGTGCAGGTCCCGCCCGGATGAGAACTCCGTGACCACGTCGGGCAGCGCCGTGAGCTGTCGCAGTTTGCTTGTAGGCAAGCACGCCGCCCACCAAGGCGACCGGGAACGCGACGATGGTCACGACCGACGAAACCATACTCAGGACCGCGACCCAGCGGTCGAGCGACCAGCGGTTCATATCGCCTCCCCGCTCGCCCGGGATGGGCGGCGGAGGCATGGTGCACCCGCAGTCCGACATCGGGGGCCTCAAGCTGCCCGGAGCGGCTGGTTCGAGTACTTCAGGTTGCTCGGCCCGAGCCTCGTCGCGGTCGGTCCCAACGCGCCAGGTCGTACAGCGTCGCGACCCACTCATTGGAGAGGCCGAGCGCTCGCTGGCGATCCGTGACGGACTTCCCCGCAGCCGCGCACATGCGCTCGAACGTGTTGCGCAGCATGCGAGGTGAGACATCGAGTTCGGACAGGGCGGCGCCGACCCGCGAGACGATTCGCGGCAGCGACCGCGGCCCTAGCTGCTCTCCACGGTAGTTGAGGAACAGAGCCGTCGCGCCGCTCGGATGAGCGTCGATGCACGCCTCCACGGCAAGAATGGCGCGCGGCGAGATCGCGAGCGACCGAGGCGCGAGGCCAGTCGTCGTGATGTGGACCACGCCGCCGGCGCCCCGTCGTTCGACGTCCGTGGGCTTGAGCGCCAGTAGTTCGTCACCCCGGATCCCCGACTCGACGAGCAGCGCGATCATCGCAGCGTCACGCGCGCGCACGCCGGTGAACACCTGATCCATGAAGTGGACGAGCTCGGGGCGCGAGAGGGCCTGTCTGTCCGGCCTCGGATCCGGAAGACGATCGACCTCCATGGCGGGGTTGCCCTCGCACAGACCAGCGCGGCGAGCCCACTTGAAGAACGTCCGCAGCGCCGTGAGTCGGCGCTGCCGCGAGCGGACGGCGGGCACGAGCTCGACCCACGCGCGGACATCTCGCGCGGAGACGCCGCGCGGGAACGATGCGGAGCCGCACGCCCGCGCGAACGCGTCCACGTCGGCGCCGTACGCCTTCAGAGTGTGCGGCGACCGCTTCCGCGACTTGAGGTGCGCGATGAAGCCGTCGAGGACGTGACGAGGGGGCACCCGCGAGATACTGGCAGTGCGGTCGGACATCGCCGGATGCGCCTCGCT